>Ga0074195_1000070_pt1 | contig 254415 bp, 232 predicted proteins | sample EPASupsiteHSE623_FD_64525 | JGI IMG/M metagenome (GOLD analysis project Ga0074195, IMG submission 64525) | Bioremediated contaminated groundwater from EPA Superfund site, New Mexico - Sample HSE6-23 | ecosystem: Environmental > Aquatic > Deep subsurface > Groundwater > Contaminated ...
ATGGAATCCGATCACCGGATGCACAAAATTATCCGCAGGCTGCAAATTCTGTTATGCAGAAGTAATGGCGAGAAGGCTCAAAGCTATGGGACAGCCGAAATACAAAGACGGTTTCAAGCTTACGCTCCATCCCGACACGCTGACAGAACCTTACACATGGAAGAAGCCTAAAATGATCTTCGTGAACTCAATGAGCGATCTCTTCCATAAAGATGTCCCTGTTGATTACATACAAAAAATATTCAAAGTCATCAAAGACAATCCTCAGCATGTATTTCAGATACTCACAAAAAGAGCCGACATATTAAGATACTACGACAGCGAAGGCTGGCTTGACTGGCCGCATAACCTGTGGATGGGCGTAACAGTGGAAGATTCAACCGTAACATCTAGAATTGACTGCCTGAGAAAAACAAAAGCAAGAGTAAAATTCCTCTCCTGCGAACCGCTCCTAAGCTCATTGCCCGAACTCAACCTCCAGGCAATAGACTGGGTTATCGTTGGCGGAGAAAGCGGAAGAACACCGCGCCCGATCAAAGAAGAATGGATAATCGAAATAAAAGAACAGTGCGAAAAAGCCGGAACCGCCTTCTACTTTAAACAATGGGGCGGCACCAACAAAAAGGAAGCAGGCAGGCTGTTACAAGGTAAAAGGTACGATCAAATGCCTGAAATGGTCGAGCAAGAAACTCTAATATAAAACTTTTTGTGCTGATCTCAATTCTTTACATAAATTCATCTATTCAAACTCCTTTGCGTATTTGAGGCTGAGACATATAGATACTTTTTACTATTGTTATTATTTTGAGCAGTTTAGGTTTACTTAGAGTAGTTGGAAGATGTGGTTTGGAGATTTGGTGATACTAAACTTCTTTCAAACTTTAATCCTCGTAAGTTTTCAGAAGTAATTTTCCATAATTTAGTAAATCGTAATATGTTATTAATTGAATAGAGTTCAAATTGGAATTAAGCATTCTAATGCAATCTTTTTCGGGACTTGTAAAATTCTTACTATTTCCGATAATTATTTTTATACGAGGCATTATAACTTTAATTTCATATTCCTTTTCTAAAATTAATTTATATTCTGCTAATTTTTGCAAATAAAATAATGATTGACCAATTACTAGTGAAAGATCTGAGTGTGGGTAGAAGCATTTATGACTCGAGTCGAATTTTAATAAGTTATGGATTGGTCTTTTAAGCTCTATTAAATCAAGATAACCATCAACAGATTCCATAAGGATATCAGCCTCGCTAAATATGGCAATTTTGCGTGCTTCATGTTTTTTTATATATTCGACGCCAAATATCCAGAGATTTGTTTCTATCCAATTTTGGAAAATTTTCTCTGGTTGACCTGCTGTATACTTTTGTAAAGTTATATCAGCATTTACGCTTTCAACTATATTTCCTTTTTCTTCTAAGTCTAGAAGACGATTAAGATTGGTTAACTCTTCAATAATTAGTTTATGATGAAATGCTCCGTGAAGGTTAACAATTTCTAGATCTGATAGTGATTCAAGTAGTCCCTTTATTTTTTCTTGGGATTCAAATTTTTCTAATAATCTTAAAATTGTTTCAAGATCACTTTCTTTTAATTGCTCAATAATTAAATTTATTTCTTCGCTAGTTTCAATAAATTTTGAGGATTTAGTTGCCCCATCTTTTATCACAGATATTGAATCAAGATGTTTATACAATTTTCTAATTTCATCAACTTCTAATTCTTCTGTAAAAATTGGAGTTCCGTGATCATTAAAAGCATAAAATCTTAGTGTTATACTTTCGTCTGCTATATCTCCTTTTATTTTAGAAAAATTTGCGTATAAACGGACTTTTCCATTATTGAATAATTCTTTATGATATGGTACGCTCATTATACTTTCTCAATAACATCTTTATATCTATCGGATTCAGGTTTATATATGCTATCAATCTCAAAATCAGGTTCGTCGGATAAGATTACGATATTTGTTAAATGTTCAATATCGAATTGGCTACATGCTGGATATTCATTCTCGTTTGTTTTAGTTTCTGATGGACCATCAGTTTGCACTAAGTCTAACTTTGTTGATTTAGGCTTTGTTTCGTCTTTGGGAGTAAAAATGTAAAGTGCATGTGGATTACCTATCCTGATACCTGATGTTTTGCCTGGTTTATTGTACTCAAACGATATAGGTTTTTTCGACCTTATTGCATCAATAATAATATCTATATTTTTCATAGTTCTACCTCTCTCTAAATTATATTAACAGTTTGCTTACTGACAATCTTTACAAATTAATTTATGAACACCATCTAAATAAATTAATTCTGTATTTATTTTACCTTCGCCACATATACTACAAATTAATAGTTTCTTCCTTAAATTTTGACCATGACCTGACATGAAAGTTGTATCCTCGATGTAATCTACAGGGATATTAACGTTATCATATCTTTCCAACTCCTGACACTCTTTACATACCCATTGCCTTTTATCTTCCCAAATATAACATTTTAACTCAGTATTTATTTTGAATTGACCGCATTTTTCACAGGCATAATGCTTAGCCTTATTTATTATCTTCACCTTTGCTTGTAGCATCATAGTTTTTTTCATAAATTTCTCCTTAAAAATATAATAAATTACGTAAACACTATTAAATGCTATTTACTTAAGGCTAATTTTTCCTCTTTCGTTTTACTTTTGCTGTTATTATCATAAGTATTCCATAAAATTTGGTAATCTTCTGCCTGATCTCCCCATGTTGCCCAACCTTCACGGCTGCCTCTAGCAAAGAGTTCCAAGTAAGGTCCCGGGCTGCATTTTTCGATTATATCATATTGTTCATCAGGTTTGCGTGAATGTTCTTGTTTCATAGTCCTAATAATATTAACTTGGCTGCGACCAGGATCAAGTGTTCTCATAGAACCTTTTATACCAAAAAGCAGTATCTCAGTAGTATTTCTAAAATAAAAACCTACTCCTCTACCATCCGGCTCTCCGTCTTTTCTAACTTTATGCCAGATAATATTTGTTTTGTAAGTAAACCCCCAAGCTTTCATTACATCTAAACCTTCCTGCAATAACGCATTCGGTACCCACAAATACAAATGTGCCTTATCCTTAGCAAGTAACTCAATAGGCAACTCTTTAATTTCCTTTAGTTTCATAGTATCATATCGTTTTAATCTTTTATGTTCAGGTGCCATTTTACCTGTTCTATTTTGAAATTGCCAAGGCGGATCAGCTAAAATTGTTGAATATTTTTTCACATCGACTTTTCTTAAAAGATCGTTTGAAGTTTTCATTTTTCTCCTTTTTATTGGGTTTCTAGTGGCCAATCAGTAATAACATCAGGCCTGATTCCAAACACTAATACTGGGCAACCACCATGCCGGCCAGCATTTAAACGATAAAGCAATTTACCCATCCATGTTGTGCTTGCGCCATACTTCTGTCTGCAAAGCTTAGGTACGCCATTGGTACCCGTATCAATACTGCCGTCTTTCTTTCTAAGTGGTAGTTCGCTAAAAACTTCATTGAGCTTTTGGCTTCTTGTGATCAATACTGCCAAACTTATAACTCCGCATTCATGGAACATTCTAAAAGCATACAAGTCTCTATCAAAAGTCTGATCTTTGCTGTTCCATTCCATATCTAAAGCTACCCTACCTTTGACATAATCGATTTTATGTCCATCGATGTAATTTTTTATTGTTATCGGATCCTTTGGTGGTAGAGTATTTTTTTTTATTTTACCGCTATCTAATATTTCTTCGCTATGTTCATGGACTCGTATTATTAAATCACCTTGTATTCTTGTTTCGTACCAATCCTTTGGTCGGAGAAAAGCTGATATTTTCTTAGGTATTTTTGATTCGTTACCACCAGGCTCGGCAATTTCATCAGTTGTCATTGAAAAATTCAATAATGCATTTTCAATATCATCTAATTCTATTGGAAATGAATTCTTTAGTAAAGATGCTGCGTGTCGGTAGCTATAAACATCATAACGATTTAAAGTTTCGCTTTTTATACAATTTCGTATTTCTTGATTTGAATCGGAATTTGCACCTGCATGTAAAGCAATATCATCATTTCTTTCTTCATCGGTCATGTTTCTTGCCCTCGTTATTCTCAAATAATTTATGCTTCTAAATTATACCTTTTGTCTTTATAAAAGTCAATGTTTAATATAATATTTCTATACTAAATTATCCAAATATAAAACAAACAATTTTACTGTCGTTTTAGTATCTTTGAATTTAATGATAATCTAAGGTTAATAGATTATTGCAAGGAAAAGGAAAATATTTTTTAAGGATATTATTTAAAAATCCTTTTCAAACGTATAGCTAAATCAGTCATTATTTGTTTTTCTTCTTCAACGATATATTCAGTCAAATATGTATAAAATTCTTTTTCACTTTGGCCAATAGCAATTAATTCATTTTTTAGAATATTTAACAATTGTTTACCATTTTTGTCTTTTTCAACACCACCAATTTCTTTATATTCATTGAGTAAAGAGTCAAGAGTTTTACGCTTAAAAAAATTATCGCCAAAATTATTATAAAAATCAAAATTAACATTTTCAACTAATTTATTCCGTAAGTATTTTTCTGCACTTTTAATTGGTATAAAAAAAACATTTATATTGCCGTGTAGTCCTTTATTAACATATTTAGTTTTATATTCTTCTTGAATATCACCATCTAAAATACTAATTGATTTTTGGCCTTGTTTCAAAATATAAGATGAAATAATATCTTGATTTAAAGTTAAAACATTTTCCCACCCACCCGCAGGTAAAATATGTATTAATTTCTTCTTATTTAAGTCTTCTTTTCTTACTATCCAATCAATTAGACATTTCGCTAGATTATCTTCTACTAAAACTAATAAATCATAACCATCGTGAATGTATATAGCTCTAGTAGCATAAGCGGGTGAAACAGGATTTTGAACTTCAACAAGATTATTTAAGTGTTTTCTTAAAAAATATATATTTTCGGATGGTATTTGTCTAATTAGCTCAACTGAATGAGTAGAAAAATAAATGGCTAAATGCCTATCCACTGCTAAGCTATTTAAGACTTTTATTAATCTGTTCAACGCTGATGGGTGTAAAGCAAGTTCAATTTCATCTAACAAAACTAAATACAGCTCTCGATACGCTGAGCTTTTTTTTAATTGGTATTGAATGGAGTGTAAAACTGACACCAATAAGTTTTCGCCAGTACTGAGACTAAATTGACTTATGATTTTTCCACTGTCTAAAACAACAAAATAGGGTGAACCACTAAATTTGTAATTTCTAAAAGCTCTTGTTGACAAAATTCTGAATAATTTTTCTTTGTAATGATTTTTATTGTCATGAAGAATATGACCAAGGTTCTCCCATACGAAATCTGCTGAAGATTCAAGGTCTTCAAATCTTATTTTAGTTGCCTCAAATAAAGCTCTTGGGTTTGTATCTCTAAATCGATTACCATATATTATACTGCCTTCATAGAAACCATTAATTTTAAGTTTCTCATTTGGATAAAGTGAGTTATAAATATATTTCCATCTATAACTTTGAGGATCTGGGCTTATTTCTAATTTTTTTCTATCAAGTGAAATAGATATTTTTGTGTCATCACATGTTGAGTTAGAAAAATATTTATTTGCAATATCTTTATAGAATATTGATGCTAAACTTGCCATCAATGTACTTTTACCAGATGCGTTTTGCCCAGCAATTGCATATATGCCAGGAGAGAGATTTAGATCAATTTCTAATTTTTCAATTCCTCTTAATTTCTCAATTTTTACCTTTAAATAGTCAGCCATATTTTGTCCTTTTGTTCATATTATCTTTGAAAAATCTTACATTACTTACATTTCTCGATTTATTTAATAATCCAATTTCAAATAGCTGTTTATAGTCTATGATTTATAATTATAATTTATTATTTATGACAAATCAAGTTTATTTTAATTCACTTTCTTGTACCTGAATTAGGCGAAAGATGTGGCGATGAATTCGAAAACCAAAATAATGATGAAATGATTTCTGATGTCTGAGAAGCCTGATCCTTTGAGCATTACCATCCGCATTGTGTCTTAAAGAATGTAAAATATATTATACAAATGTATTGACAAAAATAATTGACATGTGTATATTGCAGCTACATATTATACAGGAGGTGTTAGATGGCGATGAATGAATACATTAGAAAAATGAGAGAAATGAAAAATATTTCTCAAGAGATCGCCGCAAAAGAACTGGGTTATACGAGACAGACATATATTCAGATTGAGAGCGGCAGCAGAGATATTACTTTAAGCGAGTTGAAGAAACTTTCGGCTATGTTTGATATTCCTTTTAATAAATTTGTGACTGAAACAGAACCTGACACATTTAACATAGATTTTGAGGAAAAGGAAGCGGATATTGAGCCAAAGGAGATAAGGATAAGTGTTCCGCAGAACAGAGTCGGTAAATTCAAGGAGGTTCTGCTTTATATTCTGTCTAAGGCGGGAGCAAAGCCGAACATTGGAGAGACAGCTATTTTTAAACTTTTGTATTTTATTGATTTTGATTATTACGAGAAGTATGAAGAACAGTTGATAGGAGCGAATTATATCAAAAATCATTATGGACCGACTCCTGTAATATTTAAAAAACTGACTGAAGAAATGATCGCTGATAATGAGCTTGAAGTGATCGAAAAAACTTATTATGAATTCAATCAAAGGAAATATTTACCGAGAAGATCTGCCGATTTAAGTAAAATATCCGCCCGTGAGATTAAGCATATTGACGAGGAACTGGAAAGGCTAAGTGATAAAAATGCGGCTGAGTTGAGCGAGCTGTCGCATAAAGATGTCCCGTGGATCACAGCGAAGGAAGGTGAAACGATTGAATATGAAGGCGTTTTTTACCGCACAGGAGATACTTCGGTAAGGTATCAAATATTGAAAGATCGTATGTCCATGGCTGCGGAAGCTTTGTATAACGATTATTGTTCTGATAAAGAGCTCACTGCTTTTACCGATCTTGACATGGAGGAATTTTATGAAGCAAGGTGAGATATGGCTCATAAATCTTGATCCTTCAATCGGTTCAGAAATAAAGAAGACCAGACCGGCCGTAATTGTAAGCGATGATGCTTTAGGAAAACTTCCTTTAAAAATAATTGTACCGGTAACCGAATGGCAAGCTCGTTTTGATCCTGCTCCATGGATGGTTAAAATCGAGGCTGACAAAGATAGTAAATTATCAAAGATATCCTGTGCAGACTGTTTTCAAGTACGTTCAGTATCCGTTGACAGATTCATTAAAAAAATTGGAGATGTAAGCGGGTCAGTTCAGTTTGAGATAAAATCGGGATTGTCAAAAGTGCTTTCAATCGAGTAATTTTATTATATATATTAAATATCGACTACTAATTGACCTTCTTGTACCTGAATACTGCGTAGGCGGTTACGACTGTGCTGTAAATGGTCATTATTAAAAAGTGTTTTGATATGTCTGAGAAGCCTGAGCCTTTTAGGAGCACCATGCGCATTGCGTCTATGAAGTACGCTATCGGGTTGAACCATGTTATGCGCTGCGCCCACATCGGCATGCTTTGTATGGGTGTGAAGAGGCCTGACATGAGCAGGAAGATCACTAGTATGAACCATGAGATGAACATTGCCTGCTGCTGTGTGTCCGCGAATGTTGAGATCACGAGTCCGACGGATAGGACCGCCACGAGGTAAACGGCGGCGAAAAAGAATATGAGGGTGAGGCTTCCGTTGAACGGGATGTCGAAAATAAGCTTGGCTATGAATAATCCGAATGTGAGTTCGAAGAGCGCGATGATGAAGAAGGGCGTGAGTTTGCCGATTATGAATTCATATTTTTTTATCGGGGTGACATTGATCTGCTCGATGGTGCCTATTTCCTTTTCCTTTACCACGCTCATGGAGGAGAGGAACATTCCGATGAAGGTGACGAGGAGTACGAGTATGCCCGGTACCATGAAAGTGATGTAATCAAGTTCAGGATTATACCAGTGGAGATATGATACTTTTACCGTTGAGGATTGTACGGGCGTGATAACATTTATAAGGTTCATGCCTTCATCAATATTAAAATCCCTTACGATGCTCTGGGAATATGCCGCTATTATGCCTGCCGCGCCTCCGTCTATCGCGTTTATGAGGAACTGGACTTGGGCCTTATTTTCTTTGATGAGATCTCTTTCAAAATTCTTCGGGATGACTATTGTGAGTTTTGAACGGTCTTTCAAGATGCCTTCTTCCGCGTCTTTCTGGCTGAGCGGATAGTCGGTTCTGGTAAAATGGGGTGAGGCTTCAAACTTTGAGGCAAGCCTTGTTGAAAGCGGGCTTCTGTCGAGATCGAGCACTCCGAAATTTACATTTTTTATTTCAAATGTGGTGGCGTTGGCTAAGATCAGTAGCTGAATGATGGGCATAACGAAGATCATCGGGAGCATTGATCTGTTCCTGAAAACCTGCCTGAATTCTTTCCTCACTATAAAAAAGATCGTTCTCATTCCGGTCACAGCCTCGTTTTAAATTTTTTTATACTAAGTCCGAGAAGAAAGACGGTCATGGATATCAGCACGAGAGTTTCTTTGTAAACATACGAAAATCCCGTACCTTTGAGCATTATGTTCTTTATGATTATCACGAACCATTTAGCCGGAAGTATGTGCGAGATCCACTGAAGCGGCCACGGCATATTTTCGATCGGGAAAATAAATCCCGAAAGAAGCACGGTGGGCATCATAAGACCGACGAGGGAGATCATCATGGCTACCTGCATTGAACCTGCGACCGTAGAGATCAGAATTCCCAGGGAAAGCGCGGTCGTTATGAACAGGGCGCATTCGGCAATAAGAAGGATCATACTGCCTCTGACAGGCATACCGAAAACTGTCATCGAGATCCATAATATCAGCGTCAGGTTAACAAGCGACAGGAGCAGGTACGGAGCGACTTTTCCGAGTATTATCTGATACGGCTTTAGGGGAGAGGCCAGCAGGACTTCCATCGTGCCGAATTCTTTCTCCCGCGTGATGGTTATGCTTGTCATCATGGCCGAGATCAGCATGAGTATCGTCGCCATTATACCGGGGACGAACATGAAAACACTCTTAAGCTCCTCATTATAAAGCATCTTAATTTCTGGCGTAATGATAAACGATCTATCTTTCCCGGCGGAAAGCGACTGAGAAAAATCGAGAATTATTCCGGTCGTATAAGAAAGCGCAAGATTGGCCATATTCGGCTCCGAAGCGTCCGTGATGATCTGAACTTCGGCTCTGCCTTCTTTCTGAAGTTTTTCCGCGAAACCGCTCTCAAAAACTATAACTTCCTTGACCAGTCCTTTTTTGAATGCGGCATCTATCTGACTTTCATCCGCCAGATATTCTTTTAAAATAAAATAATCTGACGACAGGATCTTGGAAGTAAGTTTTTGCGTCATTTCATCCTTCGATCTGTCAAGAATGCCTATGTTGACCGAATTAAGCTCGTTCCTGATGGCGAACCCGAAAAGTATGACCTGAATTACGGGCATTCCGATAAGAATTATCATCGTTCTGTAATCTCTTATCAGATGCAGAAATTCCTTATAAACAAATCCTTTGAATTTATTCATTTTTTCCTCTCGCAAGATGCAGGAACACCTCATACATCGAACCGACATTATAGCTGCTCTTCAGTTCAGCCGGTGTTCCCATTGCGGCTATTTTCCCGTCAACCATCATGCTTATCCTGCCGCAGTATTCAGCCTCGTCCATATAGTGAGTGGTCACCAGAACGCTGATCCCGTCGTCCGCCGCTTTATAAATAAGATCCCAGAACTGCCTTCTCGTCACAGGATCGACCCCGCCTGTAGGTTCATCCAGAAAAACTATCTTGGGACTGTGAATTACCGCTACCGAAAAAGCCAGTTTCTGCCTCCAGCCCAGTGGAAGCGACCTTATCAGAGAATCCGCCGATCTTTCAAGTCCGAGCTCGCTTATCAGCAGCTTCGATCTCTCTTTAATCTCCTTTGTGCTCAGCCTGTAAATTCCCGCGTAGAATTCGATATTCTCCTTAACGGTCAGATCCTCATAAAGCGAGAATTTCTGGCTCATATAGCCTATGTTCAGCTTGATCTTTTCGGTGTCCTTATAAATATCATAACCGCCGATAGAAGCTTTACCCGATGTCGGAAGAAGCAGTCCGCAGAGCATCCTGATAGCCGTGGTCTTTCCCGCTCCGTTCGCGCCCAAAAATCCGAATATCTCGCCCTTTTTCACGCTGAATGAAATTCTGTCACAGGCTGTGAAGCTTCCGAATTTTTTTGTAAGATCTTCAGTTATTATGATATTATCGTTCATCTGTTCTCTTCTTTATTCATCAATTCCATAAAGCAGTCCTCGATAGACGGCTGCACAGGGAAAATTTTAGTGTCTTTATGATCTCTTGCTTCAAGATAGCTTAAGAGTTTATTTCCGTCGGGACAGTTCTTAACATCCGCATGGATGAATTCGCCGAAAATATAAGCGGAAGTTATGTCCTCAAATTCTTTCAGATCGGAATTCAATCTGTACATATCATTTGATCTTACCGCATAAAGATGCCCCGAGAAAGCCGAAACGATATTCTCAAGAGTGTCTATCCGCATTATCCTGCCCCGCTGGATCAGAGCTATCCTGTCGCAGAGCGCAGCCTCATCCATATACGGTGTGGAAACGAGTATCGTAATTCCTTTCGTTTTCAGTTTCTTCAGCATTTCCCAGAATTCGTGCCGCGAGACCGGATCCACTCCCGTCGTAGGCTCGTCCAGAAACAGAACCTTAGGCTGATGGATTAGTGCGCAGCATAAAGCAAGCTTCTGCTTCATACCGCCGGAAAGCTGACCTGCGCGTCTTGTTTTGAAAGGTTCAAGCTGGACATAAATGTCCTTTATCAGCTCGTAATTATCCTTAACCGTAGTATTGAAAACCGTAGCGAAGAAATTAAGATTTTCTTCAACGGACAGATCCTGATATAATGAAAATCGTCCGGGCATGTAGCCGATAATGTTCCTGATAGCTTTATAATCCTTTTCCACATCAAAGCCTTCGACCGTCGCGCTTCCGCTGTCTTTTAATAAAAGCGTAGTCAGTATTCTGAACAGCGTGGTCTTGCCTGCGCCGTCAGGGCCGATAAGCCCGAAAATTTCGCCTTTATTCACATTCAGGCTGATGTCTTTCAATGCCTGAACTTTCTGATATGATTTCTCTATATTTTTAACTTCGATAGAATACATCTTTAATCCTCAAAGGGATGGATCCTGTTAAAATCCGGCCGGTAGTTATTGTGACTGTCAAATTCCTGAACCCAGCCGTTATCAAGCCCGAGCCTGTTCATTTCATCAATTACGCGCAGATAATCAGCTTCTTTGATCTTATCATTGAGCGCTTCACGGTCGAATTTCTTAGGCGCCCAGTACTGGGACATAAGCGAAATATTTATCCTGGGCGAAATTTCTTTCGCGATCATTTTTAGAACCGCGAGACTGTTATCAACTTCTCCGGGCAGAATCAGGTGCCTGATGATTAGGCCGCTCTCCGCGTATCCTGATTCATTAGTGATCAGCAATGAGCCTTTCTGACGATACATTTCTTTAATAGCTTTCAAAGCGGTATCGGGATAGTCAGGCGCATCCGAAAGTTCTTTTGAAAGAACGGAGTCGCTGTATTTGAAATCAGGCAGATAGACATCAACGATGCCTTCAAGCTCTTTCAAAGTTTCAACTTTATCGTACCCGTTTGAATTATATACTATTACAGGTTCATATGATCTTTTACGAAGCTCTTCAATGATAGAGAGCATCTGCGATATCTGATGCGACGGCGATACAAATCCGAGCGCCGGAATGCCTTTGTCGAGGATATCTATGATTTTATTTACGGCAGATTCAAGCGTCATTTCATACCTGTCAGCTGCGAATTTATTATCGCTTATCTGAAAATTCTGACAGTAAACGCACTGAAGATTACAGTGCGCAAAAAACACATTGCAGATCCCGTGCGGGCCGCTTACCGGAGGCTCTTCTCCCTTATGGATGCAGATCGAGGAGATATAGATCTTATCATCGAGCCCGCAATAACCTTTTTTTCCAATCGTGCGGTCAATTCCGCAGTCACGGGGACATAGTGTGCAGTGTTTTAATTTATCTGACAACATTAAAATTCGCCTCGCCGGGCATACCTATCTTGAGGCTGCCGTCATTTTTAACTTTTATCTTCACGGCGTAAACGAGATTCACCCTTTCATCCTTGGTCTGAATGATCTTAGGCGTGAATTCAGCCTTGTCGGATATCCAGGTGACCGTACCTTCATGCTTCTTCATTTCGCCTGACTGAGTATCCGTCAGAACTTCCGCTTTACCGTTCAGCTTTAAGGAAGATATCTGATCGCCTGAAACATAAACTTTCAGATAGATATCCGACAATCCCGCTATTTTATACAGCGGTTTGCCGAAAGCGGTGATCTCGCCGGCATTTGCGTACTTCGTCAGAACGGTTCCGCCGATCGGATTGACCACATAGCATTTCCGGATCTGATCATTGATCTGATCGATCTGAATATCAATTGACTTCAGCTCGTCGCCGATGGAAGTTCCCTGCGTGGAAATGCTCTGCATCTGCCTGTCGAACACCTTGATCTGGGCTGAAATGTCATCAAGCTGTTTCTGCGTGGCGGCATCATCTTTCAAAAGCTTTTCAAATCTGTCGAGTTCACGCACCGCATTAGCTTTCTGCTCTTTCACGACTTCGATCTGCGCATAAATATTTTTATTTCTGGCTCTGATTATATCCTTCTGCGTCACAAGTTGCGCTTTTTTCAGGCTCAGCTGAATAGTGTCAATCACAGCAGTGATCTCATTCGCCGCCGCTTCATCGCCTTCATTAATGTTAAAAAAAACGATCATTCCGTTGGCCTGCGATGAAACGATTATCTCATCGGCTTCAAAATTACCGTAGGCGTCGCTTTTCTGCTCATTCGCCGCGCATGAAACGAATATGAGCGAAAGTGACATTATCAGAGCGGAAAAAATTGCATTCTTCATGATCTATTCCTGATTGTTTAATAAATTGTTGTAATTGACCTTAGCCTGAACAAGCATAATTTCGTGCGATCTCAAAGATTGCCTCGACAGATTTAAGGCGCTTGAATATCCGATATAATCGTTCACGGTTATCGTTCCGTGAGCAAGCTGTTTATCCGCTGTCTCAAGAATGCTTTCTCTTATCGCAATTATCTCTTTGTCTTTTTCCAGCAGGCTCTTATAATTCTCTATATCGGCTAATGTCTTATTAAGCTGAATGTCGAGTGTTTTATTGAAAGCTTCCTTCTGCTTTTCGACGATATGCTTCGTATTTGTAAGAATGTCTTTCTCCCGTGAATTCGTATAAAGACCCGAAATGTCATATTCAGCCCTGACGCCCACTATACCGTAGCTATCGAATTCATTGCTGAACATATTCAGCCCGGGTTTTGAATAACCCGTCTGCGCGAATCCGTAGAGCTTAGGCATCAGCTTTGATTCAACCGTCGAGATAGTATTATCCAGCTTCAGACTTTCATTGTCGAAAGATTCGAGCTCGAGCCTCTTTGAATCCTTAGAAACTTCAGCGGCTTCCGGAATGATGAATTCCGTATCAGAGCTTATTTCTCTGCTCATCAGATCAGAGAGCATATCGATGTTCGCTTTCTTAAGAACATCTGTCTCGGATACCTGCTGTTCAAGGTTAAGGATCTCCGCTTTCAGGATCAGTGAGCTTGTCTGAAGCATCACGCCGTTCTTCACTCCCGATTCAACCGTTTTCATCTTTGAACTCAGATCATTCAGGCTGATCTCGAGCGTTGCTTTCTTTTCCTGAAGAAGAAGGACGGCGAAATAAAGGTTATTAACTGTCTCGTTCAATTTATAAAGCTCTGATTCTATTTTAAGGCTGTCGCCGAGATAAATTGTTTTTTCAGTATTTATCTGACTTTTCACCAGCCCGCCGTCCCAGATCAGCTGCTTAACATCAAGCTGGAACTGATATCTGTCCTTATCCGGAGATTCAGGCGATTCGATCGTGAAAAGGGGAGAGGAAGGGAACTTTACCGGAAATTCAGTCACATCGCTCTGATAAGTCGCCTGAGCTGACAGCGTCAGTTTAGGATAAAAGTTCGTGAAGAGGTTTTTGCTCTTCATCCTGAACGAACTTTTCAGATATTCCTTATTCTGATATGTCGGAAAATTCTTCTTTACTTCAGTTCTGCATTCCTCAAGCGTAAGCTTCGACTGCGAGAATAAAGCCGAAACAGCCAAAAGAAAAATTAAGAATTTCATCTTCATTTTATCACTATAGAGTTAATTATTGTTTCAGTCACTATCTTTTTTCTGTCCTGAATGAATTTTTCAAATTCGGCTTCATCCATCCTGAATAAACCCTTGACCAGAGGTTTGGCGGCAAAAGGGAAAACATTCATAGATATCAGGTTTATCATTACCTGCCTCAGGTCAACATCCTTAATCCTGCCCGCTTTTTTCTCTTTTTCAATTTGGGCAAGGATCTTTTTAAGTCTATCTTCCCTTTCATATAATTTAGAAAAAATATTCACGAACATCTCGGGACGCCTGTTCACTTCATTTACGATAAAAAGGGGCAGATGCCTGTTTTTGCTCAGAAAATCCGCGTGCTTATCAACGAATACGGTAATTTTGTCTTCAAGGCTCATATCGGCATCAAATAGGAAATCCATTTCTTTCGCCAGCCTGTTGAAAGCCATCGCGAATATCATTTCGAACAGCTTATCCTTCGACCGGAAATAATAATGTAAAAGAGCCTTGTTGATCCCTGCTTTATCGGCGATCTCCTGCATCTTGGCGCCGTCATATCCTTTCTTCTCGAAAACATCATTCGCGGCAGTGATTATTTTCTCTTCGGTATTCTCATTTTTATCTTCAGTCATTTTTAGTTCCATTTTGTTAACTTTATGATTTAACTGTTTGGTTAAACCGGATGGTAAGATAAACAAATGAAAAGGTTTTGTCAAGTGGTGTAGAAAAAATGCTTGCAATAAAACTGCTACAGTGTTATATTGTAACCAAAATGCAACTATAGAAAGGAGTACAGGCATGAATATAACGATAAGAAATATACCGGATGATGTAATTGACAAAATAAAAACAATTTCTAAGATGGAAAAGAGAAGTCTCAATAATGAAATCCTTATCGTTCTCGAGCGAGGGATTGAAGATGAATTAAAAAACTCATTCAATATCAAAAGAAATATCAGCAGGGATTCTCAAATCGAAATATGGAAGAAATTGTCAAAACAATGGAAAGATGACAGAACTACCGAAGAAATAATAGATGATATTTACATCAGCAGAACTTTAGGCCGCGAGGTTGAGCTATGATCCTTCTGGATACAGACATTTGTATTGAAATACTGCGTGGAAACAACTTTGTTATTGAAAGAAGGCAGTCCTCAGATGAAAGGGTTGCGATCAGTTTCATGACTGTAGGAGAATTATTCTATGGTGCTGAAAGGTCGGCTTACAAAGTCAAGAATATTAATCTGATAGAAGAATTATTACTTACGATGGATATAATTAATACTGATCTTGATATTCTCAAAAAATTCGGTGAACTAAAAGCCTCTTTGTATAAGCAGAATATGTTATTACCGGATGCCGATATTCTGATAGCTGCCACCGTTTTCACAAAATGTACAAAACTCGTTACAGGAAATACAAAACACTTTGACAGGTTCGAGAATCTTACGATTGAAAACTGGCTGAGATAGGGTTAGATGTTATTGTCCGGTAATGATATCGAACATTAAAATAATATTAGAGTATGAATTCTTAGTAATAACAGGCAAGTATGCAATAAATTTAAGGACTATCTTTGAAAACGATCAACTTCTTTTTACTTCTGATTGCTTTGAATTTGTTTTTGTCTTGCACGGCGAAGTATAATAAAAGTCAGAAATTTAATTTTGATTTTAACGATAAAGATTCACAAGAATATTATATACGGATAGCTGTTCAATTTGATAAATATTTTAATGATAATTTTTTTGAGACAGATCAAAAAACAGATGTGAGATTCTTTATTTTTTCAAAATCAGAAGATTACCATAAATTCAGATCAGAGAAAGGAAATAATGACAAAACTGATTTTTTTGTAGTAGAGGAGTCAGGTAATTATATTATTGCTGCGGATGTTTCAAAAGGTATAAAAAATCTAGTTATTCCTCAGGTTAAGTTCTTTATTAAAACAGGATTAAGGAAAGACACCCCCGAATGGATATCAGAGGGACTTGAGGTGTTTTTTGAAAAATTTACAGGGAGTCTGGACAGTAATGGAGTTCTATCAATCCAAACAGGGTATTATAATGAATTCAATTATGATAGAAGTATGAATAAATACAATAGAAGTTCAATAAGCGAAATAATTAATAACTATACCGAAGAGCTTAAATATAATTCAGGATCACTTATTGTTTTTATGTCTCAATTTGATCAGTTCCTCGGATTGTTCCTGAAAAACTTTAATGTAAACATCAAAGATAAAACAGGAATGGAAACTTTTATAAAAACATATAACGAAAACTACAATAATTATTGCGGTGAACAAAAAGAATATAAGCTTAAAGATATTGAACAAAATTTTAACTGTAATCTTGACAGGATTAACTTCGAGTCAGGATATTTCTTTGTAAAAGAACCTTTCATTCATACTTTTAAAGTGATGAATCTATGGTTCGAATCGAACAAAGCAGAAGTATATTACGACCACGAAGATAATCTATTCAAAAAAAAGATGTTAAAAGCTGAAGATGCAGCTGAACAGAAAATCTTCCAAATAATTGATTATGCGATCAATCAAAGCTCTACTATAAGGGCGATATCTTACACAAAGCAGGAAGATAGCCGCAGCAATTATAAGAATGAACCTGAGGAAGTAAAAATTAAATACCCGGATAAACTTAAACGTGTTCAGGGATATAAAAAAGAAATAATTATCAAAAAAATTAAATGGGATCTGAGCAACAAACGGATATTTGATAAAGAGTTTGTAAAATATTACGGATGGGATTTCGAAGCTCCGATAATCAATTATGATTTTGAAAAATATATAAAGATTGCAGGAGATCAAATAAAGATCGGTGAAATTGAATATTCGGGTGAGAATGAAAATGAGTTTATCCTGCAAATTAAAAATCGAAAAAGAAAATATTTTGTAAATAAAGGATCAGGTCTGGTAACAAAAATTGATAATGACGGCAGTTTTACAATTTTTTTAAAAATAGCGATTAATAATGTGCCTGACTCAACATTTATAATACCTGTGATCCCCGGTAATGTTATCAGAGAAAAAATTGGAGATAAGCATGAATATAAAGAATACAGAATACCGTATGAGAACAATTTAACTAAGCGAGATTCATTAACAGCAGGCCAAAAAATTACTGAAGTTATGAATAAATTGAGTAATTTAAAATCTTTTCAAGCTGATTATCTGGAAAAACATACGAGAGAAGACAATTATGATAAATCCAAAAGGTCTTTGAGCGAAAAGAAAGGACTCATAAAATATAAAGCTAAGAATAAGATGAATCTGAAGTTCATTGAACAATATAATATTGGTGAGCCGTATTCAAATCCGGATACGAATATAATTATATCTGACGGTGATTCTATTTATCAGGAAGAAATAGGAGGTCCATTCTATAGCAAGCTACCGGTTGACAACGATTTAAAATTATTAAAGCTGATGAAAAGATTTTCTTGTATTTATGAGAATAAGCTTCAATTCCCTGAACCTCTGATCAATTTTTTCGGTTCTTTATCCGAAAAAAATGTCGTATCATTTATTGATTTTATTACACATCCGTTCGATTACTATGATAAAAAAAATATTATGTTCCTGGAAGACAAAAATAGTTTGTTAAAATTTCGAATATTGAAATCCGAAGACAACCTTGAAACAGAACTTTATATAGGAAAGAATGACGGTATAGTAAGAAAAGCAATTGAATATAGTGATGAAAATAGTTTTGTAGTGACTGATTTCAGTTTAGAGAATCTGCAAATTAATCCCGTGTTACTTGATTCTGATTTCAAAGTACCGGAAAAATCGGATAAAATGAATTATAATTTCGGATTTACAAGCGGAGCATATATTTCACCCGAAGGTGTTTTTGAGTCATTATATAACTTACCTCTTACTAAAGTCAGTGATTTTGATGGCGGAGGGATAGGAATAGGATTTGGAATTTGGTATTTATTAAAATTCAGATCTGAAACTGAACTGAAGCTTTCCGAAGAAAATGAAATGGATGTCAACACAAATGAATATGATAAAGATGTAATAAATAGCTTTAAAACATTATTTCCGAACGACTCAACGTCATTCAATAGCAAAAAGGATTTGTTTTTTAAAACTTATGAAACCCATCAGAGCAACGGCGGCGGATTATCTTTGAAATATATTTATAATAAAAGCAGTAAAACAACTTATATTTACGGTAACTATTCGGGAATGTAAAAATGAGTTTATTTTTAAAAGCATACTTTATTTACTGGATAACAGCTACAATTATAGCTGTATTCGTTATATCAAAAAACAGAAAGCGAATACCGTTATTCAGTAAAGATTATTGGAAGTTTATTACAAAAAAATGGAAACTGTTGTCATTTATTACAGCCCTTATCAGTATAATCGCTGTAGCTCCATTTTCAACTGATCCGACATGGGATTATTTTGATTCTGTTTTCATACCCGTTCTTGTTTATATTAATGCTCCATGGACGATAGGGATTATTTATAAGTTTTTTAAGAAAAAAGCTGATATTGAGCTGCTTTATTCAGCGTTCTGTGTATCAATGTTTTCCATATGCTGGTCTTATGATCTTTATATTTTTTTCAGAGACGGTCAGTATCCTGCTTCATGGATGGTAAATATTATAGGCTCTTCTGTGCCGTATATAATTGCGGGGTTGTATTGGAATTTGGATTATAGAAAAGAGAGAGGAATAATTTATGCTTATACTGAAAATGATTGGCCCAATCCTAAAGCTCAAGCTCATTTTAAAAAAGTTTTCATTTACGCCGGTGCCTATATCTTTGTTATTGTTTATATGGTAAGTCTTTTTGTATATAATTACCTTTATATAAACGGGTAAAAAGATGAGATGTTAAAAAACAATCTGACATATACAGCAATAGACTTTGAGACGGCAAACCCGAAATGGACTTCGATCTGTTCCGTCGGGATCGTTACGGTGGAAGACGGTGTGATCACTGAAGAATTCCACGCACTGATTAAGCCGCCGGGCAATGAGTACAATTATTACAATACCCGCATTCACGGGATCACGGAAGAGGATACGGAATTTGCGCCTACTTTCGACGAAGTATATCCCGAAATAAAGAAGCGGCTTTCAGGACGGACAATAGTCGCGCATAATGAATCTTTCGACCGTAACGCTCTAAAAAAGACGATGGCTGAATACGGGATAGATTATACCGACCTGAATATCAGCGACAGATGGGAATGCACCGTAAAGATATACAGGAAGAAGGGTTTTAAGCAGGCGGGACTGAGGAACTGCTGCGATGTTCTCGGGATAGAACTAGATCATCATGACGCGCTTTCTGATGCGAGAGCCTGCGCGCTACTGTTCTGCTACGCAAATAATAAGGAAATAATATAGGAGTAACATCATGACAGAAAATGAAAGACCTGTGGAAGTAAGTTTAGACCGCCTGAAAGACAAAGACGGCAAGATCATCAGATGGCCTTCAAAAAAGCCGGAAAGAGACGCTGTTCTCAGCTATATTATCAGCAAGTTCGAAGCAGGGAAGGACTATACCGAAATGCAAGTGAACGATTTGATCAAAAGCTGGCATACATTCAGCGATCATACGATGATCAGAAGGGAACTGGTGACTGCAAAGCTGATAAACAGAACGCCTGACGGCAAAAGATACTGGATCGAAATAAAATGAAAATACTAATACTGGGCGGAACATTGTTTTTAGGCAGGCACATAATTGAAAGTGCTGTCAGGAACGGGCACGAAGTGACCATGTTCAACCGCGGCAGGCGCAATCCCGAACTTTTCCCTGATGTCGAGAAAATTCAGGGAGACAGAGATTCCGATCTAGCTGCTCTGAAAGGCAGAAAGTGGGATGCCGTAATAGATACCTGCGGTTATATTCCGAGGATAGTGGAAAGATCTGCCGAAGCTTTAGCCGGGAACGCAGAAACATATTTATTCATTTCTACGATCTCGGTTTATAAAGATTTTTCAAAACCAGGGATCACTGAAAATTCCGGACTTGCGCATTTGGAAAACGAGGCTGATGAAACTCTGACCAACGAAACCTACGGAGCTTTGAAAGCCCATTGCGAAGAGAGAGTGAAGAAGTATTTCCCCGACAACAGCCTGATAATCAGACCCGGACTTATTGTCGGACCGAACGACTATTCAGACAGGTTCACCTACTGGCCGGTTAGAATAAAAAAAGGCGGCAAGATTATTATTCCCCGGAATACGGACTACCCGATCCAGTTCATAGATGTAAGGGACCTTGCTGATTTTGCGGTTAGGATGATTGAAAATAAAAGAACCGGAACATTTAATGCTACAGGACCTAAGTAGAGGTTCACATTTCAGGAACTTTTAGATGCCGGTATTCCATTCGCCGATAAAAAAGTTGAATTTATTCAACTGCAGGATAGTATTTTAGAAGAGGCATTAAGCAGGAACAGCGCAGATCTGCCTATGATGGAAGCCAGAGGCGAATGGGAAGGGATTGAACAGGTTGACTGCTCTAAAGCGATAGCTGAAGGGCTTGTTTTCAGAGATGTAAAAAATACTGTAAAAGACACTCTGGAATGGTTCGGGACTTTACCGGAAAATTATGTTTTAAAAACAGGACTGCAGCCCGATATCGAAAGCAGAATAATCAGGGAATATTCAACTGTTTAAGAATTTATCAGCTCAGATCTTTATCAAGATATTCTTTCTCGAGATCAAGATACTCTTTAGTTTCAAAGATCTCTTTAAAAGTCGTGCTGTTCGGATCGTCGAATTCTTTCATCATTCTGTTAATCGAATCTCCGCTGTCCTTGATCTTCGCAACGACCTTAACAAGCGCATCTTTATTTTCAAAATCCGATTTTTCAAGTTTGCCGGAAAGTATAGAACTGTAACCGATTATTCCGTTTAAAAGAGTGTTTATTTTATGGTTTTGCGCTACGATCATAGTATGCACAGCTTTGGTCTGTTCTTCAAGTATCTTCTTTTTTCTCAGACTTTTCAGATAAAGCGTTTTTGAAGCGGATTCCTCTTTTTGCTTCAGCATATCCTCTTCTTTCATTATCATCTCCTGAAGCCTTACTTTCTGCTTTGAAACATAGTAGTAATGAAGAACTATCGTCAGTAAAGTGTACAGCGTAAAGAATGTCCAGAGATATATTTTTTCTTTGAAGAACCATATATATGTTGATAAAACTATAACTATTGAAACAAAAACTGCAGCATGTCTTATAATTGTCTTTTTGGTTCTCTGATCCATAAACCTTTCCCCCGGTTTAATAGTTTTCAAGAATCGAATTTCTGAATTTATTGAAACTACCATTAATTATAGCTTTTCTTGACTCTCTTGTCAACCAAATATAAAAATAAATATTATGTATTGTCGCAAGCTGCCCCGCAAGTTTTTCACCCGCATTGAAAAGGTGCCTGACATACGCTTTTGTATAAGTTCTGCATGTATAACATTCGCAGGTGTCATCAATGGGTGTGAAATCTTCCTTAACTTTTGCGCCTTTCAATATGATCTTTCCGTTTTTGGTAAAAACAGTGCCGTTCCTTGCGTTCCGTGTCGGCATTACGCAGTCGAACATATCTACCCCGACGCTTATGCAGTTCAGTATATCCGCAGGTGTGCCGACACCCATAAGATAACGCGGTTTATTCTTCGGAAGTATATCGGTACAGACTTCAGCTATTTCCGGTATCATTTCGGGAGGTTCTCCTACTGATACTCCGCCTATCGCGTAGCCTTCAAAATCGAGTTCCGCGAGTTCATTGCAGCTGCGTTCCCTCAGATCTTTATAAACAGAGCCCTGTGCGATTGCGAATACGGTCTGATCATGACCGTAAAGGGGAGATGTGTTCCTGAAATGCCCGATCGATCTTTTCGCCCAGAGGGTTGTCCTTTTAACTGCTTTTTCAGCCTGGATTTTTTCGACGGGATAATGCGAGCATTCGTCAAGCACCATCATTATGTCCGAGCCTATTACCCGCTGGATGTCGATCACGCTTTCAGGAGTGAAAAAGAATTTTGTTCCGTCAAGATGAGACTGAAAATGAACTCCTTCATCCTTTATCTTCGTCAGGCTCGCCAGACTGAATACCTGGAATCCGCCGCTGTCGGTAAGAATGTTCCTGTCCCAGTTCATGAATTTATGAAGACCTCCGGCGAGTCTCATTATCTCCATTCCGGGTCTGTTGTTCAGATGATAGGTATTCCCGAGTATTATCTGAGCCTGCGCTTCGTGAAGATCCCTGCTCGTCAGGGCTTTAACATTTCCGAGCGTGCCCACAGGCATAAAAACAGGCGTTTCGATCACGCCGTGATCTATCGTCAGTTTTCCAGCTCTCGCCTTTGAATCCGCCGCTGTTATCTCAAGTTCAAATTTCAAAGTTATTCCTTTTTAATTTCCGTCTGCGGTTCTGACTGATTGTCCGGAGAAAGTATTCTGCCGGTATCGTTAATTATCACGATCACCATAAGAAGGAACAGGATCATCATGCCTACCTGAAGGATACGGAATTTGATATTCTGCGGTATCTTTCTTCTTGTTATTCCTTCATATAGAATAAACATAAAATGTCCCCCGTCGAGTACAGGTACCGGAAGAACATTCAGAAAGCCCACATTGATGCTTATAAATGCGATAAAACCTAAATATGCCCATATTCCTGCTTTCGCGCTTTCGCCTGTCATCTGAGCTATTAAAAGCGGTCCTCCGAGTTCTCTGATTGAAGCTTGTCCGGTCACCAGCATTTTGACCGAAAGCCATCCGATCTTCAGCCAACCCCAGGTGGCTTTAGCACCCTCACTTACAGATACAAAAATCCCGGCTTCCCTGATAACCGTTTCAGAGTAGATGCCTATAAGTCCGATATTTCTGATCTCTCCGTCATAAAGGGTTCTTACGGATGAAGTTCTGACAGGTATGAAAATTATTGAATCCGACCTGCTGATCTTAACAGTAATGTCTTTATCCGGGCTGTTATGGATAATATCAGTAATTCCTGTCCAGTCAGAGACAGGAGTTCCGTCTATTTCAAGAATCCTGTCATTTATCAAAAATCCGGCAGTTTCAGCCGGTGATTTTTCAGAGAATCCTTTTATCTGCGTAGAATGAACCTCCGGTATTCCGTTAAAAAAAGTAATTACGGAATATATGACTACAGCAAGGATAAAGTTCATCATTACGCCTGAAAGGATCACGAATGACTTCTGAAAGAAATTCTTCGATTCGAATTCGAAAGGCTCGCCTTTAACAGCTTTTTCGTCCATGCTCTCGTCCATCATTCCGGAAATCTTTACATAACCTCCTAATGGTATCCAGGCTATTCTGTACTCGGTATCGCCGTATTTTTTCTTTAGCAGAGCTTTACCGAACCCGAGCGAGAATATTTCGACTCTCATTCCGCACAGTTTGGCTGAAGTAAAATGACCCAGCTCGTGTATGAAGACTATTATTCCGAGAAGTATGATAAAAGCGATCGTCGTAAGCATAATTATCCTTTGGTCACATTAAAGATTTTTTCCGGGTTGAAAATATTGTCGGGATCGAAAGCGTTGTCGTAAGCATAATTATCCTTTGGTCACATTAAAGATTTTTTCCGGGTTGAAAATATTGTCGGGATCGAAAGCGTTTTTGATCTTTTTCATAAAAGCTATTTCGTTCTTTGAATACTGAAGGCTCATAAAATTTTTCTTTGAAAGGCCGATGCCGTGCTCGCCTGAAATAGTTCCGCCAAGCTCAATAGTTTCCTTAAATACTTCTTCGGAGGCAAGACGGGCATTATTTGATTCAGTTCGATTATTCCTGTCGTAAAGAATGTTGACATGAAGATTTCCGTCGCCCGCATGCCCGTAAACCACTATTTTAAGGCCGTATTTTTCAGAAATAACGCGGGTCGATTCAATAAAGGCGTACATGCCGGTAAGAGGAACAGTAATATCCTCATTCATCTTATCCGCAGATAATTTTTTGATCGAAGTGGAAACGGCCTTTCTCATATTCCAAAAGGAAAGCTCTTCTTTTTCATCTTCAGCTTTTTTGTATGAAGTTACCTTCATAAGTGAAAATATATTTTCTATAAGGATTTCTTTTTCAAGCAGTTCCGGAAGAAAATAAGAATCGAGCTTTATAATAAGCAGCGCTTCAGTGTTTTCCGGAAGCCTGATATCGGAATACTCGGAAGCCGCTTTTAGAGCATCTTTGTCTATCAGTTCGATCACTGCGGGGCTGATCGAAGTGCTTTTCAGTTTGATCACTGTGGATATGGCGCTTAAAAGACTGTCGTGAAATGTTATATAAACATCATGCAGGGGAGGATCATCAATAAGCTCAAGAGCTATTTCGGTTACGATCCCGAGAGTTCCTTCGGATCCTATCATGACATAAGATCCGGGAAAGGACATTCCGTCGTTGTAATATCCGCATTTATGAATATTTCCAGAGCTGTCAATAAACTTAAACCCTTTTATATACCGTGCAGTGACGCCATATTTCACGCAGTGAAGACCTCCCGCGTTCTCGGCAAAATTGCCTCCGATCGTTGAAACTGCGCTGCTTGAAGGATCAGGGGGATAATATAACCCGAATTCACGCGCGGCTTTTCTGAGGTCGTCAGTAATAACTCCCGGCTGTACAAAAGCCATTTTCTTCTTTGGATCTATAGAAATGATCTTATTCATCGTTTCAAAATTTAACAGGATGCCGCCTTTTATCGGAACAGCTCCGCCGCTCATTCCGGTTCCGGCTCCCCGAGCAATTACCGCCAACCCGTTCTTTGCCGCTATAGAAACAATTTTTGAGATCTCGCTCTCTGTCATAACATTTACTACCGCATCAGGACTTCCTGCGAATTTTGTAGTATCTGTTCTGAATACATATCTTGTTTCGGGAGAAATATCTATACTCCCTTTTTCCAAAACCGCTTCTATCTGTTCGACGATGTTCATTAACTCCGTTCCAAAATTGATAAGCTTATAAAGTAAGAAAATATTCCGGTAAGTTCAAGTGAATATAATACATCTTCAATTTTAATTTATACTTGCGGGTTACGGATTTTATTTTTAACTTTGACAGCAGAGAGAAACAAGGAAAGCAAATGATCTCAATTCTGAAAAAAACTGATGATAAGCTGGCCAAGATCAGCGGATTCGAAAATGACAGCTGGGTAAATATCGTACATCCTTCCGCAGATGAGATAAACAGTATAATTGACAAATTCGACGTTCCGAGGGACTTTCTGACTGACCCTCTTGATATTGACGAAGTAGCCCGACTGGAGATAGACGGAGATAATTTCATTCTGCTCTCAAGGATCCCTGTCCATGAAATGAGTGAAGAGGGATCAAATTTCACCACAATACCGCTCGGTATAATAATCATCAAAGATAAGTTGATCATAACTGTTTCTCCCCATGAAAACGATCTTATGAAGGATTTTGAGAACGACAGGATAAAAAAATTCGATCCGGCTGACAGACCCGCATCCATTCTTCAGATATTCAGCAGAACTAACCAGCTCTATATTAAATATCTAAAACAGCTAAGGCATAAAGCCGGAGAGATCGAAAGCGAGATTCTTGAAACAATGAACGATAAGGATCTGGTACAGATATTCAATCTTCAGAAATCGCTCATTCACTATACTGCCTCGCTTAATTCCAACAACAGAATGATCCAGAAGCTTAAAAGAAGCAGGCTTTTCGAGATCGACGAAGAAAAAGACGATATTCTTGAAGATATCACTATCGATATTAAACAGGCGATAGAGATGGCCGAAATATACGGGAATATTTTAAGCGAGATGATGAGGTTCTTTTCATCTGTTATTTCAAACAAGTTAAATATCGTTATGAAATTTCTTGCGGCCATTACAATAATCATCGCTATACCGACACTCGTTTCAAGCATATACGGAATGAATGTTCCGCTGCCTTTTCAGGATTTCCCCCATGCTTTTTTAATCACCATGGGCATATCAGCCGTTTCGGTCATTTTGGGAGTTCTCATTTTCATATACAGAAAATGGCTCTGAATTAAAAAAAAAGTTATATTTTGTGATCTGCGACACAGTTTTAATTTGTGCCGATGTGTATATTTGTACTGACGGTTCAATAATTGGGGGAGGGGACGGGTTGTAAAAAACCCGTCCCTTCAATTTATTTTACAAGCCACTTAACATATTCGGGATAAAGTTCAAAGAAAAAATCGTCTGAAGGTCTTATTCTGATATTATACCCCTGTTCTCCCGAACCGCTGAGATCAAAAGTCCCGGTGTATTTAGCTACATTATCGCTATATTTTTCGATGTATTTGAGAGGTTCGATACTGCAGTTCTCCCTGTCTGGGCAGTAGAAAAGTTCTATTGTAACATCTTCATGCGCCATACTGTCAAGATAGACATATACTTCAACAGATATCTTTTCTGTAGCTTTGACGCTGTGGGAATCTGTGCTGGAAAATGCGTCTTTAATGTGAATACTGTTCCATTTATCGCCGACGGATTTGTTCATTTCTATCAGTTCGTCTATCTTTTTGTAGTTGTTCTTTTCAAGAATATCCAGAGTGTCGAATTCTTTCTCATAGAATTTGTTGTAATATTCAGTGAGCATCCTGTGCATGTTGAACCCTTTACCTACGCTGTAAATAGAGCTTTTCATCATTTCCACCCACTCTTCGGGGAAATAGCTGTCTCTCTTCTCGTAATACTTTTCGGTTATTTCCTCTTCGAGAAGATCATAGATCTGCTGAGCTTCGGCAGAGGATTTTAGGGTTATGTCGCTGTAGAAATCACCTGCAGTGATCGCCCATCCGTTTGTGCCGTTGAAGCATTCCGGCCACCAGCCGTCAAGAACGCTCAGGTTAAGAACGCCGTTGATGCCGGCTTTAATTCCCGAAGTGCCGCTGGCCTCCATAGGTTTTATAGGATTGTTCAGCCACACATCGACGCCCTGGATCATATGTCTTGCTATATCCATATCGTAGTCCTCAACAAAAACGATATGGTCCTCAAGATCATTCTGGATCGCGAAATTTAAGATGTCTTTTATTATAGTTTTCCCGGCCACATCTGCCGGATGAGCTTTACCGGCGAATATGATCTGTACCGGCTTTAATGAGTTCGTAAGTATTTTTTTTAGTCTTTCAGGATCCTGAAGAAGCAGGTTCGCTCTTTTATATGTCGCGAATCTTCTTGCGAAACCTATGGTCAGGTACTGGGGGTTTAAAGCATTTGAAGCTTTTTTGATCTTTTTTGCCGGAGCTCCTCTTCTCTGAAGCGTATGAACGAGTTTTTTCCGGATAAAAGTTACCAGCTGTTCTTTTCTCCGTTTGTGAGCTTCCCAGATCTCGTTGCTGGGAATGGCGGAAATGCCGTCCCACAGAGTAGTTCTGTTGGCTTTGTGCATATAATCCGGTCCGAGATATCTGTCGAACAGATAAGTGATCTCCATACTTAGCCATGTCTGAAGATGGACTCCGTTGGTTACATAATCAATAGGCACTTCGTCATCGTGCAGATGAGGGAAGACATCCTTCCACATCTCCTTTGAGACATCCCCGTGAAGTTTAGAAACACCGTTCCTGAATTTTGAATATTTAATTGCAAAGATCGGAAGCCAGAATATCCTTGAATTATCAACCTTGCCGCACTGAAGGAATCTTTCCATTGTCATACCGAGAGCTTCAACATCTTCTTTGAAATATTCCCTGATAAAACTTTCATCAAAATGTTCATTACCTTCAATAACAGGCGTATGAGTTGTAAACACAGTTGACTGAATTATAAGCTGTTTAGCTTTTTCAAAAGGCATCTTATGATCGAGTACAAGCTGTTTCAGCCTTTCAACGATCAGGAAAGCTGAATGTCCTTCGTTAAGGTGGAATACTTTGGGTTTTATTCCGAGCAGATCAAGAGCTTTCAATCCTCCCTGGCCGAGTATTATTTCCTGCTGTATCCTGAGATGTTTATCAGCTATATAGAGGTGGTCGGTTATACATCTTGCCGAAATGTCGTTCTGAGGGATATTGGTATCTAGAAGGTACAGTTTTATTTTTCCAACATCAATCTCCCATATCTTGATCCATACGTTATGTCCTTTTATTTTCATCGGAAAAATAACAGGTTCTCCTTTTGCGTCCGTAGTCTCTTTTACGGGTTTCAGATACCACTTGTTTTCAAGGTATTCTTCCTGCTGGAAACCGTCTATGGCGATCCTCTGGTTCATGTAGCCGTAGGTGTAAAGCAGTCCGATACCGTAAAGCGGGATTCCCGTATCCGAAGCGGCTTTAAGATAATCTCCTGCCAAAACTCCGAGACCGCCCGAATATATAGCCACAGACTCGTGCATTCCGAATTCCATGGAAAAATAAGCGATTATATCATCGCTGTGAGTAGGAATATCATCTCCGTTCTCGTCAGTATAATATCCTTCAAAGCTCATATATCTTTTGAATTTATCGTAAACCTTGTTTAGCTCGTACAAAAATCCGTTATCTTTGGACAGCTTATCCATATCTTCAGAAGATAATTTGTGAAGAAATTCGACAGGATTATGTTTGACGCTTCTGAATAATTCGGGATTTATTCTCCTATAGAGCCTTTCAGCTTCCTTGTCCCATGTTGACCACATGTTGTATGACACTTCATACAAAGGCTGCAGAGAATCGGGAACAACAGGTTTTACATAGAAATTTTTCAACTTCATTTTTATCTCCAGATATTATTATATTCTTTCTTCAAGATCCGTTACGGCGTTCATAAAGTTCCTGTAGCCTGTTTCGGGAGAACCGTATGGCGAGAAGTATTTATGGACATCTCCGTCCTGAAAATATTTTGTTGACATGTAGTAGAAATGGTCCGAGGTAGAAAGTTTACGGGCAATTTCAAGCAGCTCCGGATTTTTGGACGCTTTGACACGCGCAAGTATTTCATAGAATGTCTCAAGAGCATTATACTGCATGTCATTCTCTCTCCATGCGGAAAGGTCCCTTTCCATATCCGCCCATGATACAGGCTCGGGAAATGAAATGCTTTCAGGCTGATAATTGGTTATGTGAAGCGCATCGGACGGCCATGAAAATTCGATCTGCTTCGATTTGAGCGCTTTTCCGGGAAGAGCTCTCATAAATTCGAAGATGCCTGTTTCTTCCCACTGATGCTCGCCGAATGTTTCGTAGTCCATGAACAGGTTCAGGAACAGATTTTTTTTGCCTTTCTCGATCAGATTAAGATCGCGTATCCACTTGACGAATTTATCGACTGTAAGAGGGTATTCGACCCAGCCCTTATTTGAAAAACGGAAAGCTATATCATCAGAAAGCGAATAGAACTTTAGAAGCATCAACATGTTTTTGTTCTTATCCTTGTACGCATAAAGCGGAGAACGCCAGTCCAGTATCCTGTCAACACCCTCGGTCAGGATCACCTTGTAGCCTTCCTCCTCCCATATGTAGTCGGATAAAGTATCCTGATATATAAGCTCAGTGTTCCTGAAAGTGATAGGGGAGAAGCCGAACTCTTTTTTAATCGTATCTCTGTGCATTTTTACCTGATCCAGAAACTCTTCCTTGTCATAAAGGAATGACAAAGAGTGATAATAAGTTTCACCGATAAATTCCACGCAGTTCGTTTTTGCAAGGTCGCGGAAAGAATAAAGCACTTCGGGGCAGTATTTTCTGAACTGTTCTATCGCTGTGCCTGTAATTGAATAAGCGATCCTGAATCTGCCTTCATATTTATCTATCAGCTCAAGCAGAAGTTTGTTTGCAGGCAGATAGCATTTATTGGCTACCTTTCGCATAACCTCGCCGTTAAGCTCGTCATCAAAAATATCCCTGCCTTTTCCTATATCGAGAACTGAAAAATTTTTGATCCTGTATGGCTGGTGCACCTGAAAATAAAAAACAAGATTTATCATAAATTTACCTTTTTACCGTTTTTGTATAAACATCAATTATCTCTGTGCACGCTTTATCCCATTTGATCAGTTCGACTTCGTGCCTTCCAGCCGCACCGAGTTTCTTTCTGTAGTCAGGTTTTTCAATAAGTTCTATTATGTGATCGGAAAGAAGTTTTACATCCCAGAAATCAACTTTAATTGCATTCTGTATGACTTCGGCAACCCCTGATTGTTTTGATATTATAGTTGCAAGGCTGTAAGACATTGCCTCAAGCGGGGCAATGCCGAACGGTTCCGATACCGAGCTTAAGACATAAATGTCCGAGTTGGAGAACATTTCAGCCACATGTGTGCTGTTAAGGAACCCGGTGAACAAAAAACGGTTCTTAAGCCTGTACTTTGCTGATTTATGAACGATCTTTTTTTCCATGTCACCTGCTCCGGCCATTATGAATCTTACTTTAGGATATCTGGCCAGTATTATACGGGCGGCTTCGAGAAAATAGTCCGGACCTTTCTGTAAAGTTATTCTTCCGAGGAAAAGAATTACCGGATCTTTAAACAGTCTCTTTTTGTTCTCAAATTCTCTTATATCAATATTGTGCGCATTATGCACTACACTTATCTTTGCGGTGTCGATCAGATATCTGGATATCACCATCTCGGCGGTATATCGGGAAACAGCGATTACCGCATCGGCGTCCGTCATTCCGGAATATTCGATGTTGTGGATCCTGATGTCGCCTGCACCGCCCGCTCTGTCAAATTCGGTGGCGTGTATGTGGCAGACCAGCTTTTTACCCGATACCGTTTTAGCTATAATTCCCGCAGGGTAAGTAAGCCAGTCGTGGGCGTGGATTATGTCGTATTCAAGCGTCTGGGCATATCTTTGGGCTCTCAAGGTGAATTCCTTGACCTTTTCGAATATGTTCTCGCTGCCCATAATATTGTTCAGAACTTCTCTAAAAGGTACTTTTGATTTGTAGTCATATCTTTCCGTAAAGTTTTCAAAATATTCGTAAAATGTGCTGATCTCTTTCATGCTTATATACGATTCCGGAACAGAAGAAACTCCGACGAATTCAAATTTCTCGCGCGAAGTTTTAAATACGGTGTTTGTAAACTCAATTTCTTTAGAAGGTGATAAAAACTTTACAGGAAGAGTGTCAACGTCACTTTCTATCCTCATCGGAAAGTAAACTTCTTCGCGGGTAGGCAGAACGAGGTCAACTTCGACACCCTGTTTTAAAAGTCCTTTGACGATGCCGTAACATGCGGTTCCAAGGCCTCCGGAAATAAGCGGCGGGAATTCCCATGTGAACATGAGTACTTTCATTTTTCAGCCCCGATTTTATCGAATATATGTTCAGCGGTCATCAGTGCGGCTATACTCCAAACCTGAGCAGGGCATCCTTTAGGAAAATGGGGATTGTCACCGTCCCAGACTTCTGCGACTGAAGATATATGACCTTTTAATATACCCTGTTTTAATCTGTCTGTAAAAGAGTCTATACTGCTTCTGATCTCGGCCTTTTTCATCTTCTTTTTGTTGATCAGCACGAAAGTTTCGATGAAAGGCCCCAGCAGCCATGCCCAGACCGTACCCTGATGATACGCCATGTCAAGCTGTGTCTGACTGCCTATATATTTCTTCTTGAAAGAGCTGTTCCTCGGCGTCAGGGTCCTAAGCCCGTAGGGTGTAAGGAGTTCTTCATGCGCGATCTTCCAGCTTCCGGCTATTATTTCTGTATCCCACAGCTGATAAGGAAGTGATGCCGCTATTATCATATTAGGTCTGTATTCATCTATCGGGTAGTTGTTCTCGATCCGGTCCGAAAGATGTCCGTTCACGATGAACTTACCGGCAGAAGTCTCCACTTTTCTGATTATCTCGGAAACATCTTTAGTGCTGAATTTAATATATTTGAGCTTAAAAGATTTAATATTGAGTTCTTTTGCAGCTTTTTCAAATATTTTTAGAGCGTTGTACCATAACGCATTTATCTCCACCGGCTTACCCCATCTCGGAGTGACAGGATTCCCGTAAACTTTTGCGTCCATCCAGGTAAGGCCGTCTTCGCCATTTTTTATCTCGATAAGCCCGTCGTCATCGCAGAAGAACGGAAGGAGTTTATTGAATGCGTAGTTTCCTATTATCTCAGAAAGGTACCCGAACATTTTCAATTTTATCTTATCATCGCTTATTTTTTCCCACACTTCCGAAAGTCTGACTGCGAACCATAGAGACGCATCAACAGTGTTGTGGTTTGTTCCCTCGCCCCCTTCTCCTATTACATTTGGCAATAAACCTTTTTGAAGCTGTTTTCCGTATTTATCAAGGATCTTTAAGTAAAGATCGAACCGGCCCTGATAAAGAAGTCCCTTCATGCTGATCATCGTATCACGTCCCCATGAAGAGAACCATGGAAAACCCGCTATAATATCGTCCTTCAGGATAAACAAGTCGTAAAGATCTGACAGAATTACAGGATACTTCTTCAGCGGGTAAAGGTTGTCGTCGTCAAAATTCACTTTGTCAAGAGAGTATTTTGAGCTGCAGTTCTTAGGGTGATCTTTGGGATAAACGCATTTAGAATATCTTTTATCTATTTCCTTCGACACTTTTTCAACATTCTCTACAGGTTCATCGGAATACAGGATGTAAGCCGATTCGCAGTTTTCAAGCGTCATCGAAATCACGCAGGGCGAAATAACGCTTTCAGAAGCGTCGTAACCTCTTGTGGCGTCAGCAGGATAATAAACATTCCTGAAAATTATTTTCGAGTCGCGGATGTCGCCTTTTGAAACGCTTATATATCCAGCCGCCTTAGTATCAAGTCTGCTGAATGATGCAGAGCTGTCGCTGTCTTTCATAAATATGGTCACTGTCCTGTCCCAAATATCAACAGGATTGACCGAGTGATGGTCCCTGAGGGAGAATTTCGGTCTTATTTCAAGTTCTACAGCCGTGCTGCAGTAATTGGTAAAAGAAATCTTTACTATATTTTTTGAAGGGTGCATTTTGATTTCTTTGATCACTATGAACTCATCTGATTTCGGGATGGAAGAATAAATAATAACAGGATGAGGATAGAACCATGTCTTTACTATGTGTTCGTATCCGTCCGGGTAAATACATTCCGCATAATTATTCGAATCAAGATATACTTCCTTGCTCCGCCATCTTACTTTTACTTCCTGAGCCTGCACTATATGTGTTCGCTTAAGATTTTTGTCTGAAGATATCAGCAGTCCGTTGTACTTTCTTTTATTTACAAGGTTGCCGCATCCCATTGAATAACCGCCTTTACTGTTGCTGATCACCCATTCATGGTGCATAACCTCGTTATAATAATAATTGAAATCCACGAAATCCTCCTAATATTTATTTAATACGGGTACGATGTTCTTTGACACTATATGATCCCAGTCTATCTCGTAAGCAAGCTTCTGGGATTCTTTGAAATGTCCCGGAGATGTTTCTTGATTCATGTTGCTCTTCAATTTCTTATAAATTTCATATGCCTGTTCTTTGACAATGGCCTTTTCTATACAGGTTTTTTCCTCAGACTTCATATTCATCAGTTCCTGAATAGTAAGTTCCCCGCTGTTCTTTGTGAAATTCACGATATGGTAGGAATTATCGTTCGTTCTGTATTTTGATCTGATAAGTCCGCAGCATCCGCAGGCATCTGAAAGCACGGCCAGACCGCCGAACTGGATCGTTTCGATCTGAGCAATGCCGAAAGGTTCGTAAACGGACATTCCGAGTTCCGCGTCAGATCCGATCCTCAGATCGATCCACTGTGCATTTTCCGGCATCCTGCTGCCGCATGAATGTCTGTTAAATCCGAACTGATTCATAAATATGCCTTTTATCGCTTTTGATTTAGCGTTAAAATGAGACAGGTCGTTATAGATGTCAGTTTCCACTCCGACAAGATCAGGCCATCCTTCTCTGTGAAGTATGGGCCATCCGTACTCTCTTTCCATCCTTGTTACATCAGATGACGGTCTGCCTGTTCCTATGAGTGTCGAAAGGAGAATATAAAATCCGGTCATGGAATTCTCTGCAAAATGTTCATCCAGTTCTTCTAAAAGCATGATGTCGCGCCATAAGCCCTTGCTTGACACTAGCCTGGTGACATGAGAAAAAACAACATCAGGTTCATAGTTAAGCAGAGTTTTGCAGTATCTGCTTAAAACAGCTTTACTGTGATTTTTATTTTCAAAACTTATCTTTTTAAGTGAAATACCGTTATATACTACGGTAACTTTTTTAGGATCTATACCGGGATTTAAGAACTTTATCTCATCCGCTATCAGATCGCTTACTGCAAAGATATGATCCACATGTTCCGTTCTTTTAACGAGTTCGTTTCTGTAGTACGAAGATTTGTCTCCGAAAATATCTTCCATCGATTTGCCGTCGATCTCTTTGTTTCTTATTATACCGTAGAAACTGATATCGTGTCCGGGATGATTTTCAACGATGCTTCTTGCCGTTGAAACTTCATGCGCGTAGAAAATCGTTTTATCATTTCTTTTTTTGCTTTTATCTCTTTCGGCTATCACTTTTAAGACAGAAGCCATGCCCATATATTCATGCGAAAAATGGAAAAGGAAATCGTCTTTTGAAGTAAGCGCATTTAAAATTTCGATATAAGGAACAGCTATGCGGAGGTACTGCTCGTAATCCCAGTCGTTATACCTGTCTGACTGGATCCTGTAATTCTCCCAAAGCAGAAATTTAAATTTATCGACATTTTCCGTCCTCATATTGTTTATATGGACAAGTATAGTTTCCGTTTCGCAGAAATTATTCGGATTTGTTTCGTTCGGTATGATTCTTTTTCCGTAAACTATCCCTATTCCGTATTTTTTTTCTATGGGCGAAAAAATATGGGCATATTTCTCGGTATCATAGTTATCTATACCCGAATACAGAACAACTCCGTCTTTTCCGAGCCTTGAAGTAGGAGAGCCGTCAGAATTGAAAAGCGGACCGTAGAGTATGTTCCGGTCAAAAAAATGGTTGTATGAATTTGCTGTCAGAAGTCCCGCGATAACTGAACCTATTCCGCCGATCTTCTGCACCGCTTCATGTGTGATGTGAATTCCTATTTTCATTAAGTTCCCTGAAATTTATACACTCTCTCAATTTACTACTGAAAATAAATATAACAAATCAAAGTAATATTTACAATACATATAAGTTAGAATTTCGTTAAATTTTTGGAAAATAAAAAAGGAGGGAAAAATCCCTCCCGGAAAACCGCGGTTTAGAAATCTGTTATTTTAGCTCTTCTTTTAATCTTTGTATGTGACCTCTTCCGAGAGCCTTAACCTCGCAGCCGAGTTTCAGGTACTCTTTTATTTTTTCATCCGTCAATATTCCGAAGCAGTCTATTACGGCTATAGGTCCGCCGGCGTATTTGACCATCTGTTTTGGGTTAAGGTCCATATATTCGCTGTGCGGAACGGCGAGTATGAGGGCTTCAATTCCTTTCATCTCTTTTTTAAGGTCTTTTCCAACTGTCAATTTTGTGAGGTCTTCCTGATTCCTGAAAAATCTTCCCCATGAATGACCGGGAGCAGGGTAAGTATCCTGCGATTCGAATTCATACCAGTGGTCAACGTACGGATCGTGAACTCTCAGTTCAGCTCCCATCTCGGTCAGTTTTCTAATTACAAGTTCGCTTCCGCTGTACCTTGTATCGCCTACATCCTGACGGTAGCTTGCTCCGCACAGAAGTATTTCAGAGCCTGCAACGGATATGTTCATTTCTTTCAGCGCATCCCTTGTAAGTTCAGCAACATGGAGCGCACGAGTGTCGTTAATGTCAATCGCTGTCGGAGTTATTTTGAAGATCGAGTCTCCGTCATCAAATCCGAGAATATGCTTATAAGACCAGTAACCGAGTCCGCCGTCTTTGGGCAGGCAGTATCCGCCTATTCCCGGCCCGGGGAAAATCATATTGCTGTGCGTCGGGCGCATTTTAATAGCCTTGATCACTTTGATTATATCTACCCCGTTCCTTTCAGCAAAGATGCTCCACTCATTAAGATAGGCAAGGATCGTTGCCCTGTATGAATTTTCTACTATCTTGGTCGTTTCAGATTCTATAGGTCTGTCCATCACTGTAAGGGGGAATTTTTTTGTGTTTAAAACTTCATGGAGGAATTTCTCTACTCTGTCACGGGCAGGTTTATTGCATCCGGAGCAGACTCTCCAGAAATCCCTGATGCTGGCTACATATTCTCTGCCGGGCATTACCCTTTCAAAACTGTGTGCGAGAAGAGGAGTTTCTTTAAGACCTCTTTTTGCGAATTCCTTTTTTAAGATCGGCCACGCGACGAACTCCGTTGTTCCCGGAGCAACAGTGGTTTCTATAAGCACGAGACAATCGGTTTGAATCTTTTCTCCGATAGTTTTCATTGTGGCTTCAAGAGCAGCCATGTCGGCTTCGCCTGTTTTCATATTGCCGAGATCATGTTTTGAAAAATCGCACTGTACATCGACAACTACGCAGTCTGCAAGGCTTAAACAGTCGCTGTTAAATGTTGCAACGAGAGTTTTTTCTTTGTTGACACATCTTGTGATTAGTTCGTCAACTTCGGGATCTTCGGCCTTGACCGGTGATTCACCTCTGTTAAGCATGGGTATTTTCCAGTAGCTTCTCGGGCTCGGTCTCTGGCACCCGATGACAAATTTGGAGTATTTTCCTTTAGCGTTCTTTGTGTCGGCAACAATTGCAGCCATGACGGCCCCTACAAATCCTACACCCATAACGACGACAACTTCTTTGCCTTCTTTTCTTGCTTTTTCAGCAAGTTTCTCAAGTCTTTTTAATTCTTTGGTGTAATCCTCTTTTGCCGGTATCGGGAACTTTTCACCTGACGGACTTACCGAAAACTGTACTTTTTCTCCCATTTCAACTCTCCATATTTTATAAAAAACAGTAAACAAAGTTTAAATTTAAACTTTTTGAGTTATTCTGTCAACGAAATATGAAGTTAATTTTTTGTAACCTTTAGGATTGAGTTTCTGCCATTTCCATGCTGAACTGACCATTTCATCAAGTCCCAGTTCTGCTTTATATCCGAGTTCTTTTTCAGCTTTTGCCGGATCGGCAAGAACTTCAGCGACATCTCCGGATCTCCTCGGACCGACAACGAACGGAACATCGTGTCCGCAAGCTTTGCTGAAAGCGCGGATCATTTCGAGAACCGAATAGCCTCTGCCTGTTCCGATATTATAAATAAAAGTTCCTGAATTGTTCTTTAATTTTTCAATGGCTTTTACATGGGCTTTTGCAAGATCGACCACATGGATATAGTCTCTTACTCCTGTTCCGTCGGGAGTATTCCAGTCATTGCCGAATACGACCACTTTCTCTCTTATTCCGGCGGCGACCTGGCTTACGAAAGGCAGAAGATTGTTCGGATATTCCGGATCTTCTCCGATAAGTCCCGAATCATGAGCTCCGACAGGGTTGAAATATCTTAAAATGACAACATTCCAGCCGTAAGATTTAGCGGCGTCGAGTAGTATCTGTTCCATCATGGCTTTGGTATGTCCGTAAGGGTTGGTTGCGCCTATTCGGGCAGTTTCTTTTACGGGAACTTCTTCAGGATCGCCGTAAACTGTGGCTGATGAGCTGAATACGAAATTTTTAACGCCGTGTATTTTCATGGCTTTATACAGGTTCAGTGAACCGGAAATATTATTCTCGTAATATTCAAGAGGTTTTTCGACGGATTCTCCGACGGCTTTTAGAGCGGCGAAATGTATAACTGCGTAGATGTCTTTTTCAGCATGAAATACTTTGTCAATTGCTTCAAAATCTCTCAGATCAGCTTCATAGAACTTTACTTTCTTTCCTGCGATATTTTCTACTCTGGCTATGCTTTCATAGACGGAATTACAGAAATTGTCCACAAGGACGAGTTCATAATTTTCTTTCAGCAGTTCGACATTAGTATGGGAGGCTATATAGCCCGCTCCGCCGGTGATCAGGATTTTCATTTACATCTCCGTGAATTTTAATGATTCAAGTCTAAAATTAACGAAAAGTTCAATTTTAGTCAATTTAAATGTACCGAAAATCTTATAACGCCGGCCAAAAGTCGATATTCGGCCTACCGGTATTTTTGCCTAAAAATCCATATGTTCGTCTGAAACCGAACGATGTATTTTATTAACGGCAAAAAACACTCACGCCTAAATCATATATCGCTTTACGGTCGGCTACAATAAGATTTTCTGAATTATATAACTGTAAAAAATAAGTTGCTACAATGATATGAAATCATTAATTTTAAAAGAAATCTGGATAAGGCGTGAGATGGGATTTTACGACGGCGGAATACGGTTCGAGTGCAAAAAATGCGGGAACTGCTGCAATGTGCAGGGCTATGTTTTCATTTTTCCTCAGGACTTAGACAGGCTTGTCGAGAAGTCCGGTTTTACTCTTGATGAACTTCAAAGGACTTATTTGTCGTCTGTTGACGGTTACACAGTATTCAGAGACAGGGGAGACGGAGCCTGCATTTTCTGGGATCCGATCGTAAAAGGGTGTAAAATATATGAAGCGAGACCGACCCAGTGCAGAACATATCCCTTTTGGAAAACTCTGCTTTACAAAAAAGCAAAATGGGATGAAGAAACCAAAACATGTCCGGGAATAGGATCTGGAAGGCTATACACTTTTGATGAAATTGAAGAATTGAAAAATAAATTATAATAGAAGGAGTGAGAAATGGGAAAGAGGATAGTGGTAAGGGCGAAAGTTCTATATAACGGCAAAACGAAACTGTACGAGCAGAATATAATCGTCGAGGACGGAAAGATCATCGAGATAACAAAAAAGAATGAAAAAGCGGATTACGAAGGCTATGTGACTCCCGCATTCATTGACGCGCATTCGCATATCGGAATGTTCAGGGACGGCGAGCCGGCAGGCGAAAGCGAAGGCAACGACATTTCAGATCAGTTCATGCCTTTAAACGACCCTCTGAACAGCATTTATTACGACGACAGGGCTTTTAAGGACGCGGTTGATTTCGGCGTGCTTTATTCATGCGTAGTTCCGGGAAGCGGAAACCTGATAGGCGGAAGAGCCATGATAATAAAGAATTTCGCGGAGAACACAAAAGACGCGCTGTTAAAGGATTACGGCTATAAAATGGCTTTAGGTTTCAATCCGAGATCGACAGGAGAATGGAGAGGGAAGAGACCGAACACCAGAATGGGTGTATATTCAATGCTCGAAGAGAAATTCGATACGGTGCTTGCAAAAAAAGAAAAAGCTGAGATCTCCAGGGATAAAAAACTAAGCGATCTTGAAAAGAAAAAGACCGGAAAAGATAAATTATCATCAAAAGAATACTCGGAACAGAAAAAGCAGACTTTACGGGAATATGAACTCGAGTTCACTCCCGACGAAAAGGCTATTCTGGAGATCCTGTCGGGAAAAGTAACAGCGAAGATACATGTTCATAAAGAAGACGATGTTCTATACCTTATAAAGCTCGTTAAAAAATACGGAATTAAAGCAACGGCGGATCATACATGCGACGTTTTTCATAAAGAGATCTATGACGAGCTCGGAAAAGCCGGAATACCCGTGATATTCGGACCTTTGGGAGGAGTTGGAGAGAAAGTCGAACTCGCTCATGCCTATTATCAGAACGCGGAATTATTAATGAAGTCAAAAGCCGAATACGGCCTGATGACGGATCATCCGGTCATATGGACACCCCATTTGAGGGACAGTCTTAAGTTCTTTATGATCTACGGAATGAAAGATGAAGAGGCAATTTCCATGATCACATTCAAGAATGCTAAAATATTAGGCATTGACGATATTCTCGGAACTGTAGAAAAAGGAAAGATCGCAAGTCTGATAGTATGGGATAAAGAGCCTTTGAATATCGGCGCTTTTCCGAGCATGGTCATGGCTGAAGGTAAAGTTTTAAGAAAAAAATAAGGGGACAGTATGGCTAAAGCAAGCGGAAAAATATTCGGATTTGATTCTCATAAATCCATAAGAACGGATTTTCTTGAAACGATACCGTACAAAGGAGAAACTCAGGATATCACTTTCGAGACAGATGAATTATCCGCCGTATGTCCTTTCTCAGGTCTGCCCGACTTCAGCAATCTGAATATACATTATGTTCCGAACAAGCATATCGTAGAGCTGAAATCGCTCAAGTATTATCTGATATCATTCAGGAATGTCGGTATATATCAGGAAGAGCTGACCGACAGAATATATAAAGATCTGAAAAATCTTCTTAAACCGAGATCGATCAGAATAGAAACTAACTATAATGTAAGGGGCGGAATTTTTACCACCTGCGTTATTGACTCTGAAAAAATTAAGAAGTAGAATTTATTTTATTCCTGTCTCAGGGCATCGATCGGATTAAGGTTGCTTGCCTTGAGCGCGGGATAGATACCCGCAAGAATGCCTATCAGAATAGATACAGAAAAAGCGGTAGCAATCGTCCATGCCGGAGCAAAAGTGGCGTATTGTGTAAAATGAGAAATCAGCTGTGATATTGTTACACCGAGAGTTATTCCGACAGCGCCTCCGGTAAAGCTGAGCATGACCGATTCGATAAGGAACTGAGAAATAATGTTCTTTTTATTCGCGCCGAGAGAGCGTCTTATCCCTATTTCGTTCGTTCTTTCAGTAATTGAAACAAGCATCATGTTCATGATGCCGATGCTTCCTACAAGCAGCGACATTCCGCCGATCGACAGAGCTACGAGATAGATTATAGCTATAATGCTGTTCATCTTATTCGTGATCTCATCCTTGGTAGTTAACTCGAAATCATTTTCATCGTCAGCTTTAAGATTCCTTTCTCTGCGCAGAGACATAATCACTTCATCGGTGGCTTTAGCCATCACTTCAGTGGATTTTGCCGAGATCAGAATATCAATGTTCCTTGATTTACCGTAAAGCTTTTCGTAATAAAAAGCGGATATGCATGCGATATTATCCATATCCTGACCGAATTTCGATCCCTTTTCCTTAAATTCGCCGATCACTAAAAACCGTTCGTTTTCTATAAAAATAAATTTATCAACTGCAGCGGAAGCTTCATAAAGCTTGTTCTTGATGCTTTTTCCGATCACCGCATACTTCTGGTTGAACTGATAATCGTTGTCGGAAAAAAACCTGCCTTCTTCCATTTCGTATCCTGAAACTTCAAACCATCCCTCGGAAACTCCGATGACGAATACTGTCCTTTCGGTTTTCTTATTCTTGTAGCTGACCTCCTCGTTCCAGTTCTCCATGATGGGAATAACCTGCGCAACACTCGGGCAGTCCCTTTTTATTACAGGAATGAGGTCCGCGGTAATATTTTTTCTTCTCTCATATTCATCCCATTCGTGTCCGCCGTGTCCGAAAGAAGGTGTTTTCGTGATAAAAAAGCTTGTCGAACCGAGCTTGTCTATTTCTGTCTTGATCTCTTTTCTTAAACCCTCGATCCCGGCCTGCATTAAAATGATCACCATTATACCGATGATTATACCGAGCATCGTAAGTGCGGATCGCATTTTATTCATTCTGAGGGTGTTGAAAGCTATTAAAATGATGTCTCTGAACATTATTCATACCTCAGAGCGTCAATGGGATTAAGTTTAGCGGCTTTTTTGGCGGGGAAGTAACCGAAAACTATACCGACAAATGCGGAAAAGCCTACTCCGATCAATACTGATGAAAATGACACTGTCGAAGGAAGCGGAGTGAAATTCCCGATTATTTTGGCTGCCGTTAAACCTGCGGTCGTTCCAAGAACTCCGCCTACCATGCAGAGAATAACTGATTCAGTCGTGAACTGGAACATAATGAGCCTGCTTGTTGCTCCGATCGCTTTTCTTGTGCCGATCTCTCTTGTCCGCTGGGTAACTGAAACTAGCATGACATTCATGATCCCTATTCCGCCGACAAGCAGCGAAAGTGCGCCTATCGCAAGGATCATGATCCTCAATGATGAGGTGACCTTTTTCAGGAAATCAAGTATCTGTTTTATCTCATTTACGGAAAAATCATTTTCCTCATCCGGTTTTAAGCCTCTGGCTATTCTCATCAGAGAAGTAAGCTCCGCCTTAGTCTGATTTATCTTCATGGGGTCTTTTGCGGTCACCTGAATGTCTATTCCGTGCTTCCGGTTCCAGAAAAAATATTTTTTAAGACTGCCGACAGGTATGATTATCTGGTTGTCGAGGCTGTTCCCGAATATCTCGCCCTTTTTCGGAAGCACGCCTATGACAAGGTACTGTCTTCCGTTGATCTTGATCAGCTTTCCAATGGGATCGCCGTCTTCAAAAAGAAGGCTGCTTACCTCGCTTCCGATCACAGCGACATTTGAATTTCTCTGAACTTCGCTGTAATTAAAAAACCGTCCGTTATCCGGAGTGGCATCGGATGTGTATTCATATTCCTCATTGCAGCCGATAATATTGATGCCGTCAACTTCATTGGATCCGTATTTTGCGTTACCCATTGAATTTATAAGAGGGGTCACATATTCGGATAATTCAGAGTTCTTTCTTATGAAATCAGCCATTTCGATCGTTATCGGATCTCTTTTTCTCTCTTCTCTCCAGTTGTTCTCCATCCATGTGTATTTTGAGATATAAACGGAATTGGAACCGAGTGTTGCGAGCTGGCCTACAATGTACTTTTCTGTGCCTTTCATAACCGAATGAATAAAGATGATCGTCGTGACACCGATCATAATACCGAGAAGAGTAAGGAACGATCTCAGTTTATTATCTTTGATCGAGGTCAGGGATATCAGTATCGCTTCGTAGATGTGGCGCACTTTATGTGCCTTTCAGTTTGTCGTATTCTATTCTGCCGTCTTTTAGCCGGATTATCCTCTGAGCAAAGTCGGCGATGTCCTGTTCATGAGTAACTACGATCAGTGTGTTTCCCTCTTCATGCAGCGCTTTAAAAAGCTGCATTATCTCAAGGCTAGTTTTTGAATCAAGATTTCCGGTAGGCTCATCGGCAAGTATCAGGGAAGGATTGTTCACCAGCGCCCTGGCTATGGCTACCCTCTGTTTCTGTCCGCCGGACAGTTCGTTCGGTTTATGAAGCATCCTGTCAGCAAGCCCGACTTTCTGCAGGGCCGTCTGAGCCCTTTTCTTCCTTTCGTCGGAATTCGTTTTTGAATATATAAGCGGCAGTTCGACATTGCTCAAAGCGGTCGATCTTGCCAATAAGTTAAAAGTCTGAAATACGAATCCGATCTCTTTATTACGGATCGATGCAAGCTGATTGTCATCGAGCTTCGCGACATTCTGTCCGTTCAGGTAATAACTGCCGCTGGTAGGAGTATCAAGACAGCCTATAATGTTCATCAGCGTAGATTTTCCCGAACCCGAGGCTCCCATAATGGCGACATACTCCCCTTTATCGATTGTGATGGAAACATCGTTAAGAGCATGAACCTCCTCTTCACCCGGCTGATAGGTCTTGAACAGATTCCCGATCGTGATCAAAGTGTTATTCATCCTTTTTTTCACCGTTCTCTTTTACTTCCATACCGTCCTTTAAAACCTTGCTGATGGTTTTATAATCGCCCGAAACTATTCTATCGTTCTCGTTAAGACCTTCGGTGATCTCAATATATTTTTCGTTTGAAATACCTGTCTTAATTTTTACAGCCTCGACTGTGTAGATCTTTTTTCCGCCGTTCTTATCCTTAAGCCTGAATATAATATCTTCAAACTCATTATTTTTATCCCATGCGGCCGACTCTGTTTTTTCGGCGTCCTCTATTTTTCTTCTCGCAAGCGCCTGTATCGGAACAGAAAGGACATTGTCAACCACATCTGTGATAATTTCGGCATAAGTCGTCATTCCGGGTTTAATGCTGCCGTTCTTAGTGATCAGATTTACGGCTACAGTATATTCTACAGCGACATCGGTATTCGCGGCATTTAAAGGAGTGTTCCCGATCTCTGTTACAATACCTTTGAAGACTGAATCACCGAGTGCGTCCACCGTGACTTTTACGGAGTCATAAAGCGAGATCGAAGGGACATCGTTCTCATCAACATCGACATTGACCTTATAGGCATTCAGGTCCGCGATGCTTAAGATCACATCGGTATTGAACTGGCTTCCCGTTACCATTTCACCCTCTTCTTTGTACAGTTTGGTAACGATCCCGTCCATAGGTGAGTAAATGCTGGTCTTGCTCAGCCTGTCTTTTGCCTGATCGAGATAAGCGGTCTGGAGCTTGATGCTTTCGAGCGAAGAACCGTAAGCGGTCTTTGCGATATCAAGCTTGATCTGGAATGTCTCGAATTCGCTGTCCGATATAAAATTACTTTCTTTAAGTTTCAGTTTGTTGTCATAATCTATCTGAGCCTGTTTAAGCTGAAGTTTAGCCGCTTCTGAAGAGTGCTGCTGCTGTGATAAAGCCGCGGTCTGCTGTTCAACCTCGGCGATAATTGTTTCTCTGTCGAGCCTGGCAAGAAGATCGCCTTTTTTTACTGTCTGTCCTTCCTTGACAAGCAGTCTGATTATATTTGCAGAAATAGAAGATGATATATTTACCTTCTTTACAGGTTCTATCACGCCTGAAGCAGAAACCGTCTTTACTATGGTTCTAATAACGGCTTTATCCGAATCGATTATTACAGGTTTCGGTTTGTTCGCATGATAAACAGATAAGGATATGGCTGCAAGAACAATTATAGCAGATATCGCCCATATCAATTTTTTCTTTTTCATTTTGCTGATCCCATCCGGTTAATTTCCTTTTATACATCATCGGGAAATATATGTTCAGAGGGATAAAAATCATAATTAAATATTATGAAACATGCCCTGTAAGGTGCGAAACGACCGAAAAAAGGTGCCAAATGAATGAAAAAATATTACTTGACTGAAATTGCATTTGAAAATATATTCGTTTTGTTCAATTTAAAACATTAAAATAAAACGGAGCGCACAAAATGGCAGTACTAAGAAAGTTCAAAGCTATAAGGCCGAAAAAAGGTCTTGAGTCTAAGATCGCAAGCTTTCCTTACGATGTGATCAACAGTGAAGAGGCAAGAGAACTGGCTAAGGGCAACAAATACTCTTTTCTTCACATCAATAAACCTGAGATAGACCTTCCGAAAGGGACGGATCTTTATGCCGAAAAAGTTTATCAGAAAGCAAAAGAGAATTTTCAGATGTTCGTAAAGGAAGGCTGGTTCATTCAGGATAAAAAAGAGCATCTGTACATTTACCGTCAGACGATGGACGGAAGAGAACAGTACGGAATAGTCGGATGCTGCAGCGCTGAAGATTATTACAACGATGTCATAAAAAAGCATGAGCACACAAGGAAAGCAAAAGAAGAGGACAGGATTAAGCATACGGATGTCGTGGGCATAAACGCAGGGCCGATCTTTCTGACCTATAAAGCTAAAAAGTCAATTAACGACATCGTAGAAAAGATCGTTGAAAACAAGCCTGTTTACGATTTCGTTTCGACCGACGGTATCGGACACACCGTCTGGATCATAGAGGACGAGGAAGCGGGCGACAAGCTGATCAGCCTGATAGGAAAAACAAAAAAGCTTTATATAGCCGACGGTCATCACAGAGCTGCTTCCGGTGCTATGGTAGCGAAGAGAAGAAAGGAAAGGAATAAGAAACATACAGGCAGAGAAGAGTATAATTTCTTCATGTCAGTGCTTTTCCCGGACAACCAGCTTATGATACTCGATTATAACAGAGTGCTGAAAAGCCTGAACGGGCATACTGAAAAACAATTGTTCGCAGATCTGGAAAAGCTGTTCAAGGTAGAAAAAGAAGGTAAGAAAATATATAAACCTAAAAAGAAGGGCGAGATCGGAATGTACTATAACAAAAACTGGTACAAACTGTCGGTAAAGCCCGGAGTAAGGGACAACAGCGATCCTGTCAAATCCTTAGACATATCGATACTACAGGACAAAGTGCTTGATCCGTTCTTCGGAATAAAGGATCCGAGAACTTCAGACGAAATAGATTTCGTGGGCGGGATCAGAGGACTTGGAGAGCTGGAAAAGCTAGTCAACAGCGGAAAATTCAAGGTGGCTTTCGCTATGTATCCGACATCTGTAAAAGAACTGATGAAGATCGCCGATTCAGGAAAGGTAATGCCGCCGAAATCGACATGGTTCGAGCCTAAATTAAGAAGCGGACTATTAGTTCACGAGCTTGATTAAAACTTAAAAGGGTCGGAAAATTCCGGCCTTTTTTTATTTCTTTAATACTAAAGTGGAATTAATCTGATTTAATTTGTATATTTGCGCGATTACTAACAAAACGGCAGATAAAATGGCAAAAGTTAAAGATATTATAAACGACAGGAAGAAAACTTTTTTTTCAATAGAGATCACACCGCCGGACAGAGGAAAGAGCATTGATGAAATTTATGGTGCGATAGAAAATCTCATCCCGTACGATCCTCAATTCATAAATGTTACCAATCATCAGCCTTTTGCCGAATATATTGAAGAGGGCGGCCGGATCAGACGGGTTCGCAGATCAAAAAAGCCCGGCACGATAGCTGTATGCGCGGCATTGCAGAACAGGTACAATGTTGATACAGTGCCTCATATAATATGCGGCGGTTATGATAAATACGAAACCGAAGATGCGCTTATAGACCTTAACTATCTCGGGATTAAGAATGTTTTTGCAGTTAGAGGCGATCCCGTGCCCGGAACTAAGAAATTCATATCTGAACCCGAAGGTCATCTCTACGCTTCCGATCTTGTTATGCAGATATCTGAAATAAACGGCGGAAAGTATCTGGATTCACAGGACTATGATGTACAAACTGACTTCTGCATAGGCGTTGCGGGATATCCCGAAAAACACTACGAAGCGCTTAATCTCGAAAGAGACCTGATAAGCCTGAAGAACAAGGTCGATAGAGGAGCCGATTATATTATCACACAGATGTGTTTCGATATCGAAGCTATGAAGAATTTTGTAGCGAAAGCAGGCGAAATCGGCATCACAGTTCCGATCATCGCAGGGATCAAGCCTGTTACATCAATGGCGCAGATAGAAATGATACCGAGAGCTTTCAATGTAAACATCCCGATGGCTCTGATAAATTCCATCGAGTCGGCGAAAACTAAAAAGGAAGAATTCGCGAACGGTATAAAATTCATGGAAGAGTATGTCGGGCAGCTGCTTGATCTCGGGCTGCCGGGCATCCATGTCTTCACAATGGGTAAAGGAGCGCCGGCTAAAGCGCTGCTGAGTTCTCTTTTCGGAGGCAAAATATGAAAAACATAGAAAACCTTATACGCGAAAAAATACTGGTTACGGACGGCGGAATGGGTTCGGGTATAATGCGCTTCGGGCTTACAAAAGACGATTATCACGGACACTTCGGATGCCATGAATACCTTGTGCTTTCAAGACCTGATGTAATTGAAGATATCCACGTCTCTTTCATTAAAGCGGGAGCGGACATAATTGAAACTGACACTTTCGGAGCGAACCCGGTCAATCTTGATACTTTCGGAATGGCTGATAAGACCTATGAAATAAATGTCGCGGCGGCAAAGCTGGCAAGAAAAGCTGTGGAAGAAAATTCCCCGAAGCACACAGGATTCGTTTCAGGCTCAATGGGGCCGGGGGCCAAACTGCCGTCACTGGGGCACACTACTTTCGATATTCTTAAAGAATCATATAAACAGCAGGCGCTGGGATTAATTGACGGCGGGGTCGATCTTTTTCAGATCGAGACCTGCCAGGATATGCTTCAGGCCAAAGCCGCTTACTCGGGAGTAAGAAGCGCTATGAACGAGCGCAAAAAGAAACTCCCGGTTATAATTCAGATCACTCTCGAGAAGAACGGAAGGATGCTTCTCGGAACGGATCTTTCGGCCGTCATAACTGCATTTTCCGCATACGACCTGTTCGCGCTCGGAATGAACTGCGGAACAGGCCCGGAATCAATGTATGAAGCGGTAAAATATATGTCAGAACGAAATCAGTTCTACTGTTCAGTGCTTCCGAATGCGGGACTGCCCGAGATCGTGAACGGAAAAGCGGTATATTCTATGCCGCCGGAGCTTTTCGCGTCTCATTTAAGCAGATTCGTAGCTGAAAGCGGGATTGAAATAGTCGGAGGTTGCTGCGGTACTCAATCAGAGCACATCCGGGCAGTATCGGAAGCCGTCGGCAGACTTCCTGTAATGAACAGAAAACGCCCGGGCATAATACCGGGATCGGCATCGCTCTATAAAAGCCAGTTTTACGATATAAATCCGAAACCCCTCATCATAGGGGAGAGGACGAATGTTTCGGGCAGTTCAAAGTTCAGAGAAGCTTTCCTGAATGAAAACTACGACGCCATGACCGAAACCGCTCTCGATCAGGAGAAGGAAGGCGCGCATCTTCTTGATCTTTCACTTGCCTACGCAGGCAAAAATGAAGTTAAGATCACAGAAGAAATGGTTCACAGGCTTGCTATCGACTTAAAGATCCCTCTCTGCATAGATTCAACCAATCCTGAAGTGATAGAGGCCGCTCTGAAGAATTACGGCGGCAAAATGCTCATAAACTCGATCAATCTGGAAGACGGCGGCATCAGGGCTGCAAAAGTGCTCGATCTTGCGAAAGAATACGGAGCATCGGTGATCGCTCTTACCATTGACGAGAAGGGAATGGCTAAAACTCTTGACAGAAAGATCGAAACGGCAGGACGGCTGCTAGAACTCACACGCGGAAAGGGGATCCCTGACGGCGATGTATTTATCGATACTCTGACATTCACACTGGGAAGCGGAGATCTGACATTAAAGAATGCCGGTGTCGAAACGCTCAATGCTATAAGAAAGATCAAAGAATTGCATCCGGGAGTTAAAACTGTGCTCGGAGTGAGTAATATATCATACGGGCTGAACGACAAGATCAGAAAGGTCATAAATTCATTATTTTTATTCCATGCTGTGGAAGCAGGACTTGACGCGGCAATTTTTCATGCCGGGAAAGTGGTTCCGATAAATAATATCGGAGAAGGGATCCGTAAGCTTTCAGAAGATCTGATATTCAACAGGGGAACTGCGGATTATGAACCTCTTGAAGAGCTTATCAGGTCGCAGGAAACGGCGAAAGCGGTACCGTCATCCGAAACCGAAGCTGAGCTTACGCTAGAAGACAAGATAATAAAAAATATTGTCGAAGGCAGGAAGACCGGCTTAAAAGAGCTGGTCGAAAAAGCCCTAGAAAAATATGAGCCGCTTCAGATAATAGACAGATTCATTCTCGAGGGAATGAAGCGAGTCGGCGAGGATTTTGAGAAAGGAACTCTTCAGCTGCCGTTCGTGCTCAAATCCGCCGAAGCCGTAAAGTTCGCTTCATCTCTGCTCGCAGAGAATCACGACGGCGCGGAAATACAGTACAAGGCTTCAGTCGTCCTTGCGACGGTCAAGGGAGATGTTCACGATATAGGTAAAAATCTGACGGATATAATCCTGAGCAATTACGGTTACAGAGTGCATAACATAGGTATTGACTGCACAGCCCAGACGATAGCGGATGAAGCTATTAAAAGCAATGCGGATTATATCGGGCTGAGCGGACTTTTAGTGTCGTCGGCCGAAGAAATGAAAAATGTGGTATCTCATTTTAACTCAAGAAAGATAAATAAGCATGTTTTCTGCGGGGGAGCCGCTCTTTCTCAGCCTTTCGTTAAAGCCAGTCTTTCTCCTGTATATAACGGAATTGTGACCTATGTTAAAGACGCGTTCGGGCTGATAAACATTATCGAGGGTCAGAAGAGTGCGAAAGAAAAACCCGCTGCAGATCCTCAGACAGCAGAGAAAGAGAATGAACATCTTAATATCAGAAATACTTATGAAAAGCCTGTCAGACCATTTACAGGCGTGAAAAGGATCAGCGGTTTAAGCATTTCAGAAATTGAGCCTTTTATAAATAAAAACAGGCTTATAAAAGTCAAATGGGCTGAAAAGGATCCGGTAAAGGGCGAAAAATTATATTCAGCTTTCATAGATAGATCATCGGAACTTAAATTTGATATCCTGTACGGTTATTTCAGCTTAAAAGAATCAGGGTTAAATTTTGCCCGCGGAAGCAGCGCTTCATCGCCGTCAATGTACGATCTTGTTAAGGAAGACGATTTTACGGCGGTATTTCTTGTTACATCGGGGTGTAAGGCTGTAGAGATCGCGCAGGAACTTTATAAAAAGGATGAATTCGGGGCTTATTATCAGTGGCATAATTTTGCAGCCGAGGTCACCGAAGCGCTTGCCGAATATGTCAACAGGAAGATTACTGAAGAGCTTGGTATAGATAAAGACCAGGGGAAAAGATACAGCCCGGGCTTCAGCGTGTGGTCTGATCTTGCAGAGCAGAAAAAAGTTTGTTCGTTACTGGGTTCTGATTCGATAGGGGTCACACTGACCGAGAACAACCAGATGATCCCGGAGTTCTCGGTAAGCGGAATTTTCGTTTATCATCCGGATGCGGATTATTTTACTTTGCGGTGAAATTTGTCAGGCAGTTTTGCCGACATTCCCTGCATTACGACTGTTTCAAATTTACCGTCTTTGGTCTGATACTGAAGCTGGAGGCTTTTTTCGTTCGCGGTCGGGAAATTTACGCCGAGGAAAGCATCAGAGCAGGTGACTTTCAGGCTGCCGTCCTTTACTTTGGCGTTGAGTATGTCTGTGACATCCATTGAATTGTCTTCAAGGAAGTCGCCGTACATGGCTTTTACGATCTTTAAATTTGCGTCGGGTACAACAGCTTCTTTTTTTACGGGAACTTCAACATTTACAACTTCAGCCGGAGCCTGTTTTACAGGCGTTTCTGCTACTTTCACTGTAGTGTTCTGAGCTGTGCCGATGACTCTGATATTATCTTTTCTGACATTGTATCCGCCGGAAACAAGTACATAACCCTTGTAGAGAGTGGAAGTGTCTGTTATCTTGGCCATGAACCAGTTGTGGGTTCTCGCATCGTCCCTTTCTTTCGGAGGTACATACACATCGCCTGTTGCGTAATCGAACATAATGGCTACTGTGCCAAGTTTGATCTCGCTTTCTGCGGCTATTCTGGACTGCCAGAAATTTTTGGTCCATATTTCTTTGCCGTCATGGACTCGTAAAAACTTTGCTTCACCGTTCGTGTTAGCGTTCGGCGGTTCGATCATTTTGGCTACCTGCAGTCCTATCCAGCTATGGCCTTCGAGCGGTCTGTCGGATATGAAATAGTCATCAGGCTGAATGTAGTGATTGTCCATGACCTGAGCGTAGATCATTGCCGCTGAAAGCAGAGCTATGAATACTATTATTTTTTTGAGCATGTTCTTCTCCGTTAGTTTATTTGATCGTCTAAATTTACTTAAATTTCAATCTGATTGCAATTAAATATTTATTCAGGTATATTTGCTGTCATGAAGATCTTTATTGACGGCGATGCGCTGCCGAACATATTAAAACCGATCATAGTCAGGTCGGTCGAGCGGTTGAACCTGACGGCTGTAACGATATCAAATAAGCCTGTGAGGATCGGCAGATCGGACAATTTTGTTTACATTCTTGTGGGTTCAGGTGCTGATGTGGCTGATGATAAGATCGTGGAAATGGTGGAGGAGGGCGATCTTGTGATCACGGGAGATGTTCCTTTAGCCGACCGTGTTATTTCAAAGAATGCTTATGCGATAGATCACCGCGGAAAATTTTTCGATGCTGACAATATTAAATTCTTTTTATCGGTCCGGGATATGATGCAGGGCGTGCGCGACAGCGGGATCCAGACGAGCGGTCCTGCGCCTTTCTCTCAAAAAGATGCGCACGAATTCGCCAATCAGTTCAATAATTTTCTGACGAAAAACTCGTGATCACTATATTTATCTAAAAACTCACCCTCGCAAATTAATTCAATCGCTTTTTTTAAGCTGACACGTACCGGCGGGTAAAGATCGTACGGGTGAGTTTGTATATAAAATAGTGATCATTCGTTAGAGGACTCTCAAGACCAGACCTTTCAGATATTCGGTCTCGGGAACGGAAACGCTGACGGGATGATCTGATGCCTGATGCAGCTGCTCCAGTATCTGGACAGTTCTGCCTGAATCTTTGGCAGAATACGCGATCATCTCTTTGAACATTTCAGGCGTAAAATTGCCCGAACAGGAGAATGTGAACATTATCCCGCCTTTTTTAACGAGCCTCATCGTATTAAAATTCAGGTCTTTATAGGCTCTCATCGCTTTGACGGCATCTTTCTTTTTCGGCATGAGCTTCGGAGGATCAAGAACGATCAAATCGAACTGTCTTTTTTCCTGATGCAGTTCTCTTATATATTCAAAGCAGTCTTTCTCAACTGCGGGAGGGTCATCAAGCCCGTTCAGTCTGAAATTAACTTTAGCCGCCGACAGAGCTTCAGCCGATGAATCGCAGAGGGTAATTTCACCCGCTCCGTTCAGGGCGGCAGTGAGTCCGAATCCGCCCGTGAATGAAAATAGGTCAAGTACGGAATCATCTTTTTTTATGTATTTCTTCAATAGCGCGCGGTTATTTCTCTGATCCGCATAAAATCCGGTCTTCTGAGATGTGATGTCAACTTTATATTTTATTCCGTTCTCTCTGATGGTAACTTTATCGGGCATGATTCCGAACAGAACTCCGGCCGAATTCGCAAGACCTTCCATTTTTCTGCCGTCGCCGTCGCTTTTTTCATAGATGCAGGCAACAGAAGGGATCTCTTCCTTTAGAATTTTAACTATAGCGCTTTTTTCTTTATCCATGCCTGAAGTGTGCGACTGCAGAACGAGTGTGTCCGCGAATTTATCGACTATAAGGCCGGGCAGAAAATCGCCTTCAGAGAAGATCAGCCTGAATGAATCTGTTTCTTTTGAATCAATAAGACTTTTCCTGAGCTCTATCGCGGATATTATCTTTTCTCTGAACCAGGCTTCATTTACATGCTTGTTCTCGTTCCATTCGAGCAGTCTGATCACTATGCCGGAAGCGGGATTATAATGGCCGTAAGCTATGAACTTCCCTTCATGCGTTCTTACGCAGACGACTTCGCCGGGTGCGATATCATTGTCAATTTTATCAACCGCTCCTGAAAAGATATATGAATGTTTGTTCAGAGGCTGTTTTTCTTTTCCTTTTATCAGTATGGCGTTCTTCAATTCATCTCCGTTTAAAAGTTGTAAGTCATTCCCAATACGGCATAGTTTATAAGCGAAAACGTGTAAACCTCGTCATTATCCGCCCCGCCCTCAAGGATCCTGTAGCCCGCTTTTATAGACAGGTTCTCATTATATTTGTAAACCGCGGCGGCTAGAACATCTTCCGCGCGTCCCTGCGGAGCGGCCAGAGCGTCACCCTCAAGAAGAAGCCCGAAATTATCCGCAGGCTTATAGAAGAACCTGAAATTTACGATGGGTACGAACCCGATATTTTCCTTGCCTTCCGTTTCTCCGCCTCCCGTGACCTTAATTTCGGCATCACGGATCTTGGCGGTAAAACCGAGCCCGAATTCCCATTTGTCTCTTTTTATCCATTCATAACGGTAAGTCAGCCTGTATGAATTAAAAGCGTATTTAGCTTCGAGTGGAGTATCGGCAGGAAAAGTGGTTTCCCTGTATATAAGGTCTTTATCTAAGGAACCTGTAGATTCTATCGTAAGCGGAGCATAGAGCAAAGAGAAGAAATGTTTTTCTTTAAGCAGGTAATTCAATCTGAGCCTGTAATAAAAGGTTAAATCATCTTCCAGGTCATCGCAAAGAGAGAATTTCGTGCCTGTATCACCGGGTATTCTGATATTATTGTAGGTGGTGCCGAGAATTCCGGACTCTACATCTATTCCGATCTGAGCAAAAATCAGCGTGGATAAAAGCAATATTGAGCATAGCGATAATTTCATAGAAAGCTCCTTCAAATAGTTGAATGTAATATAACATGAATTATGATGCGAAAACAAGACAAATTCCCATTTGACAACACAACTTAATAAGAATATATTTTATACATCCGGAGGAAATTCTTATGGATAAGATCTTAAAACTGAGCGCATTTATATTAACGGCATATTCTGCTTATTCGATGAAGTGGTCGCTTCAGGAATACTGCTGGATCCTCTGGATGACTGGGCTTGTCTATACATGGGTCTGCATTTCGACGGCGATGATCCAGATCGTAATGACAGTCAGAAAAGATCAGAAACTTTATCTTCCAAATCTTCCTTTCGCAGGCTGGATGGATCCCGGAAAGTTCGTCATTCTATTGTCAATAACGGCTGTTCTGGCCGGCGGTATCGCATTTATCATTTATAATTTTCTTTTCGGATTCTACGGGATTTTTCTCTCATTTTTCGCTGAAATGTACCCGTACAGATTTTTCGGAAGGGACGGATTCATAAACACCAATTTCTTTACTCCGGCGATCTGGCTGATCGTCGTTTTCTGGCCCATGCCTGTCGCGAATCTGCTCGCAAGGTATAAGGATTTCTTCGGCCCGAAACCCTGGAGAAGGCTGTTGTTCCCTCTGCAGAAAGAGATCCTCAGGATGCATCTGCTTATATTAATAATGCCTGTTATAACGATGCTGTGCTTCATTTTCTTCCGCAACTACTATTCCGAGATAGTGATAATAATTCTCTCAGCCGTTTTTTATTTCTTTCCCGAATGGAAGCGGAAACAGTCCGTGCCCGAGAATTCAGGAGCCGATCCCGTTATACCTGAAGAACGGCCGGCAGACTGGAAATTCACGACAGATGACCTTTTAAAAGAACTGGAATCAAAAAAACGGAGTACGATATATCAGAGGGAAATAGATTGGGCAAAAGATTATGAAAGAAGCCTGATGCCGTCGTCTTACAGATATCCTGTAAAAGGTGATATTTATGAATCGGCCGAAGATCAGACCGTAAGTTATCTTACAGCCTGGTCGGCCCCGTACACAGGGGATGGAAGCGCGATGCTGTTCAAAGGAGAAAGGATACTGATACATACCGAATCGCGTGATGAAAAACCTGTAGTTGCGTATGCGATACCTGTCGAATATGAAAAGCTTCATCTTAGAATGGTGCCTGAAAAAGTCAGAACAAGCCCGAAATACGGCGGATTCTATTTTTGTTTCAGCACAAAAGATCTCAACGAAAAGTTCAGGCTGATCAGCGGATAAAGAACATTAAACCAGGGTGAAATAAATGACAGCAAATAAAAACAATACAGAAATAGTGATACTGGGAACACTCCACGGGCTGCACAGGAACAACGGAGCCTATTCATTTGAAGACATATTCAGGATAATTGAGGAATTCGATCCCGATGCGGCGGGAGTCGAGATCAGAAGCGAAGATATCGATCAGCCGAAGGAATATCTTTCTAAATACTATCCTTATGAAATGATAGAAACGAAGATCAGATTCAGCAGCACATTCCCCGTTTACGGCTTTGACTGGCTCGGTGACGAAATAAAAAACAGACTGATCCCCGACGACTATTTTCAAAAGCATCCCGTAAAAATACTCGAATCCGAATTCGATGCCGACACTATACCCGAAAAAGCATATTTTGAAAAACTCGATAAGGACAGAATGCTATTAATAACAAACAAAACCGCAGAGGAATGCAATGACGGCAGGTACGACGCTTCCTGCGAAGAATATTACGCTAAGTTCGCAGCTGCTTTCAAGGGTACAAAATATCAGCCGATAACAGATTTCTACCGAAAAAGGGATGAAAATATAGGCAGGAATATGATCAGTATAATTGAACAGAACGAAGGTAAAAAGATCATTTTCCTGATGGGAATGGACCACAGGGTATTCGCGGTCAAAAACATTCGCGCCAGGTTCGGCGAAGGTATCAAAATAAAGGAACTGGAGATATGATCTATGATTTTACATTTGCGGAACAGGCGTTAAGATATCTCGGATCGGGAGATAACGGCATCTTAAAGGAAATATCAGAGACAGATGCGGCCCGTCACATTTTCGCCCATTCACAGGCTTACAGATCAGATCTAAAGCTCAGCACCCCGTACGCTCTCGTAGAATATCTTTTAAAAAAGGCGGCAGAAAAAAAGAATACGGCCGAAGTTTTAAAAAAGAACATCGCATACGCAAAAGCAGAGATCGCCGGTAAAAATTATCCCGAAAAGATATGCCTTCAGTACCTTCCCCGGGATTTCGAATACAAAGCATCAATGTATTTTACCTGCGGTTACGACATAGGAGTCGCTTACAACGGGAACGCCAGCCTCAACCTCGCGCACGGTAATTTTGAAAAGGATCAAAGAGAGCTCAAATATTATTCCGTACACGAACTCCATCACGCGGGATTCACGGCCATAAAAAAAGAAATGCCGACTTTAAACATCACCAGCTATGCCGGAATGGCCCGCATCATCGAATACTTCACTCACCTCGAAGGCATGGGCGTTTATGCTCCTTTGGAAGAACGAAGAAAAGATAACGCGCTCAATAACGACAGGGATTATACCGCACTGTCAGATAATAAGCTTATGAAAGAATACGAAACGCAATACTACGCAATATATTCAAAATTCAAAAATTCGCCTGATAAAGAACTCGCCGCGGATGACTGGAACTGCCTGTCGGAGATGTCGGACGGCAAAAGGCTGTGGTACACAGTCGATGCGATGATGGCTGAAAAGATAGACAGAACTTTCGGCAGGGAACACCTCGTCTCTCTCATAGCACAGCCTTCAGAGAATTTTATAAAACAATACGGAGTAAGTAAATGACGCAGCAGGTCACACCGGATATACCGGACACACTGGTTCACTACTACATAAATGAAGATCACATCTTCAGAACAATAACTTCCTATGAAGAACACGAGCTGGACACGATACTCGACAATATATCGGATGAAAACACATGGTGGGGCCTCCGGTACAGCAAAGAAGAGCGGCACGGATATCTGCGCGAAAGAAGAATGACCGAGGAAAGGCTTTACGAAGAGTTCGTAAAAAAAGGCGGAAAAGTATTAATGAAACCTCCCGCTTATATGTATATCAGAGGCAAAGAAAAGCTTGAACTAGATGGACAATACGCACACTGTAAATACATGAAATATTCACTGTCCGAACTAAAAAACAGCGATAGCGTAAGCTTCACCGTAAACGACAGCATGTGGTCATTCGCTTTTGAATTTTTAAAAAATGGCCGGAGCAAATTCGACCCGAAAGATTATTATGAAGAATTGCCCTTAAGCGGTCAGGTGTTCCACATAAAAGAATTCCCGGCAGTCTATGAAGAATCACTCAAATATCAAAAACAGGGATTCGAGCTCCAGATCTGGGATAGAACAATAGTTGACGAAATAATCAGAAAGAACAAAGATATCAAATAAAGATTAAAGTGGCAACAAGAGTCAGATGAGAGTATATTTAGAGAATATAATAAGCGCATGGAACAATGCATGGAAAGATATTCCATGCGATACAACAAAACAAATGAAGAATGAAATAAAAGAAATAAGGATTGTGGAAGGGGACAAGGTAGAAGTCTAAATAAGAAATCTAACTATGCAATTCGCTTTAAACGAAAATAATGAAAAAATAATACCACAATTCTCAGGTCAACAAGCCCGTTGTCAGTATTGCAGAGCTGAAATGATCGGATGCTGCGGAGAAATTTATGATGTCTATTGGAGGCATAAAAATAAAAATGAATGCGATAGCTGGTTCGAACCTGAGACAGAATGGCATAGAAATTGGAAGAATAATTTTCCTAAAGACTTCAGAGAAATAATAATTATTGATGAAGTGACAAAAGAAAAACATATAGCCGATATAAAGACTAAAAGTAATCTTGTAATTGAATTCCAAAATTCATCGATTTCTACTGTGACAATAAAAGAAAGAGAAAGATTTTATAAGAATATGGTCTGGGTAATCAATGCTGATAGTTTTAAAAGTAACTTTAAGATTTATAGCGTTGTTACATCTGAGTTAAGAAACCTTGAAAATAAGCATCGATCCGAGATTGACGATATTATTCTGCGTAAAAAGTCTTTATTAAGATCAGCAGAAAAAGATATTGCAGAACTAAAAAATGAAATTAGCTACATCGATAGTCAGATTGCTAGTGACAAGTCAGACTTGTTGAGAATGGATATCTTGTCTAAAAAGAAAATAGATATATCAAAAGAAATTTATTTAGAATGGTACAAAGATCAATTTATAGGTGGTGAATCGGTTTTCGCGTTCAAATATGCTATCGAAAGCAATATCAAACCTAAAGTTTTGAGAATGAGACAGAGAGTTTTTGAAAATAAGAAATTATATGAAGAAAACAGAAAGTGCTTAGAAATAATACAAAATTTCAAAGATTTCATTTTGGAGGATAAATCCTATAAAATAATCGAATTCAAATATCTTAATAAAGCAAATTTTAAGCGAGCTTTTCTAATAAATCGTAATGAAGTCGATTGTAAAACCTACAGACCGAATAATCTATTTCCTCGGATAAAACAAATCAAAGATGAATCAGAATTTAATAGACTATGCTTTAGCCAAAACGATTATATTATATTTATGGATGTAACAGATCGTTTGTTACATTACAACGAGGAAATAAAAAATCATACAAAAGTTAAGTCAGAAAATGAAGCTCTTGAAATTGAAATAATTGAAGAAATTCAAGAGCTATTCGCTGATTGGATTGTTAATAAAATAGCCGAGATTGAGAGAAATACCAAAGAACTATCAGAGAAACGAACAAAGAAAGATGAGTTATTAAAATTAAAGGTGAAGTTCTGTGATAATTATTTAAAAGAAAATGAAAAAAAATTAAAAGAAGAATTCCAAGATATTGAAAAGGGAATTGAAGTTAAGAGGTTTGAAATAAAAAGGAATTTTAAACGTATATATACTTGTAATTGGAAACATAGAAGAAAAACATGGGATTCCGCTTGTTGTAAGATATATTTTGATATTGGAGAAGACTATTTGTTCGAGAAAATAAATGGTGATAAATTTATCAAGATTGATAAGCAGGTGTTTATTGATGGACATAAAAATAATTTATAGGTGTATCTATGGGACTAAAAAAAATCTTTACTGAAATCATGAGAGATAAGCTCAATACGGCATATCTAAATTATATTCACAAATGTATTCAATATAATATAAAGCCTAATTGGACCGATTTTAAAACATGGTTGGTATCTGAGAATCCTGAATTTAATGGCTATGAAATTAAGCAGATTAACAACAAAGTAAATGATTACAGAAAAATATTCGGTAACGATCAATGGCCCAGCTTTAAGGATTACATAAAACGAGATGATGAAAAATTCTTCAACAGGCTTTATGAAAGGAGTGAGCAATCCTTTTTTCTTGCGTTAGAAGTGTATAACAGAATAAAAATCGAGAATAAAATTGAAGCATTCTCAATTCTGATAGTGAACGCATGGGAGCTTTTATTTAAAGGATATATAGCACAAGCGAATGGAAGGCAATTTATCTATTATGAAAACGATACGACAAGAACAATCACTTGCACGAAAGCATTATACGAAATAATAACAAATCAAAATGATCCTGTAAGAAGAAATATTGAAAGAATGATTGAATTAAGAGATCAGGCTACGCATTTATTAATTCCTGAATTGCAACCACCATTGTCAAGATTATTTCAAGCTAATGTTTTCAATTTTATTGATTATTATTTCAAGCTTACGGGTAAGAGGGTGAATTTTGGCAAAGACCTTTTTCTTCTTAGTTTAGTAGTTGATGGTGAAACATTGTCTAATCCATGTGTAGCAATGAATATCGATGCAACTACAAGAGTAGCCATAGACAAGTTTTTAAAAGAGCTGAACGAGGAAGAAGAACAAAGAAAAGATGTTAAGTTCACAATTCCTATCGAATACAAACTGGCTTTAACTAAGAAAACTGACGATAGTGATATTTGTATATCGGTAACAAATGGGGCAGAAAAAATAGGTTTAATAATCGAGAAAACTAAAGAAATGATGAAAGACCCGGATAAATCTTACCCTTTCATTGCTAAGGACATAATAAAAAAAATTAACAATTCAGATATATTAAAAAATTCTAAGAACAAAAGATTTACCAGCCATACATTTCAGACTATATTAAAAAAAGAAAAAATTAAGAAGGATAAAATAAATGATTATTATTTTTCATGTGATAAAACAAATATTAGAGCATACTCAGACAAACTCATATCTTTAATAGAAAATAAAATTAAAAGCGATCCGGAATATATTGATAAGTGCCTTATAGAATACAAGAATACAACTAATTATAGAAAAAAAAATAAAAAATAACACTTGTTTTATGCTATAACAAAATTTAAAATAAAAAAGTATAAAATGGCGGTTAAAATTTGAACAAAATAGCAATAATAAATTCTCCGGTGCATGAGCATAAAGACAAAAAAAATAAAGAGGATTATCTGCCGCCACTGGGATTAGGGATTATTGCTACAAACCTTGAAAAGCACAATAAAATAATTTTTATTGATCCATTTAAAGATGATTTAAGCTTACAAGAATTAATTGAAAACATAGTCAAAGAAAAATACGAATTTGTCTGCATTAATATTTTCACAACAAATTATAAGGTTGTCAGAAAAATCGTTGAGAGCCTGAAGATAAATATACACTGGATTATCGGAGGAATTGCAACGAGAGCTTTATATTCAATGATTTTTAAATGGGATACACATAATCCTATTGATATCGTGTATGGAGATGGTGAACTTATTGTTAAAGATATTATCAAAGATCAAATTAAGATCGAACCGTTTTCCAGCTCAGATAATAGGCGTTATTTTATTGTTGATACAAAATCTGAATATTTTGTTAAAGATATTTCAGGTGAAAAACTAAACAGAAATTATTTTAAAAATGAATCTGAGATAAATTTCTTTGGCGAAGAAGAAGTAGCTATATATACAAGCAGAGGCTGTCCTTACAATTGCTCATTTTGTGTAGCGGCGAGCTCTCTTAACAGAGAAATAAATCAAGTAAGAAGAAAAAGTCCACTGAGTGTAATTGAAGAGATTAAAGATTTACAAAATAAACATCCTAAGCTGAAATCAGTTAGAATTCTTGATGATTTGTTTTTATACACTAAAGATAGTTTTCAGGATGCAATAAAGATATTTAAAATATTTAATTTAAGCTGGCGGTCAATGTGTCATATTCAATCAATAGTAAAAGTTGATGTTGATATATTGAAAAAAATAAGAAATAGTGGTTGTAGAGAGCTATTCATAGGTATTGAATCAGGCTCACCGGAAATTCTTGAGAAAATAAATAAAAAGAACGATATAAGCACTATACTAGAATCTCTTGAGAAAGTGTTCTCTTCCGGCATTGATGTAAAAGGTTATTTCATTCTTGGCTTTCCTGATGAGTCAGAAATTCAAATGCGAGAAACAATAAACCTAGCACAGAAGATAAAAGATTTAGCCATGAAATATAAAACTAAATTTAGAACTAGTGTTTTTCAATATAGACCGTATCTGGGCACTTTGCTATGCGACGAAATAATCAGGGTCAGAAAAATATCACCAGAACAGATTTTAGAGGACACAAAAGAATCTAATGAAATTAATAAGTCTGTTAGAAATAAATCATTTAATTTTGACAGCGGCAATTATTCATGCGTAAGCGACGAACTACTTATGCGATTAATAAAAGAAATGGAAAATCTTAATGGATGAGACTCTGAGAAAAATTCAGGCTTGTAAGAATTGCGAACTGTGTAAGCATCAAAAACCGCTTGCCCAGTGCAGCTACGAAGCTGATTGTTTCTGGGTGGGTCTATCTGCTGTTAAAACGAGAGATGATAAAGATATTCCATTATCTCCTTCTACAAATACAGGTAAACTGATTCAGCAAATTGAATTTTTTGCAAATGGTAGCACTTTCCACAAAACTAATGTAGTGAAATGTGTGCCTTTAAATAACGATAAAATCAGATACCCTTCAAAACAAGAAATGAAAAAATGTTTTTCACATCTAGAAGATGAAATAAATATTTTAAAACCGAAGGTAGTATTTCTGCTAGGAAAACAAGCAGCTTCATTTGTGCTGAATGAATATGGAATAAATGAATGTGAATTCAATGACGATTTTTCATATAAAACATACACGGTTAAAGGATGTAAATTTGTGCCTGTTCATCATCCTTCGTATATTCTCGTATACAAGAGAAAGCAGATCGATAAATACATTCAGGCTATCGAAAGCCACATTTAATTCTGATATATCTATTTCTATGTTAGATTGATATTCAAATTATTTAATTTGTTTTCTAGTGTTTTAATTCCTTCTGAAATTGAAAACTTGATAGTGACAATATCTAAGCTAGATGCGTTTGTAATGTTTTTTTCATGATCATCAATAAATAAAATTTGATAAGGTTTAATACTAAGATCGGCTATCATTTTATTATAAAAGTCCTTTTCTGGTTTTAAACAATTCATCTTATATGATAGAAATAAATTGTTACTGAACCCAGATAAATAATTATTTTCAATATACATATCTCCATTTTGCTTATCTAGATTTGATGCTACGCAAATCGTATAGTGTTTTGCTAGTCTGTTTGTTAAATCTTGCATTTTTGAGTTAGGCGACCAGACTTTTGACCAGATATCCTCTATGTCCGTTATCTGAGAATCAGTTAGTTTTGTATTAATTTTGCTCTGTACCCACTGTACAATTGTTTTCTTTCCTAAATTCAATTCTTCATCTAACATAAGCTTATTTTCTCTTATATAAACAATTCCAAATTGATATTTTTTATTTATTATTTTTATGAAATCTTCATTAAAATCACCGTCGAAATACACACCACCTAAATCAAAAACAATATGAGTAATAAGCGGATTGATTCCGTTTTTAAAATTATCTTCAAATTTATCCCTAATCAATTCTGTTATAAATTGATTATCAATATCGAATGGGTAGAATTTTTTTGTTTTTTTGTCTTGTTTCATAAATAAATGTTCAAGAATGGCGTCATCACAAGATCGAATTTGACCACGAAAAGTGCATATTTTTTCATTCAATTCTGTAGGATAACATCTTATTTGTACTTTCGAATCTTTTAATGATTTATAGATTGGAGCAACTGTATTCTCTTTGCAATTTTTATCAACTCTTTCGCATAGGATTTTACATTTGCTCCCTAATTGTTTAATCAAATTATACTGAACAGGACTATCATCTAAGAAATCTAAGTCTCCAGCAAACAACCAAATCTGTTTCGCATCTTTCAGAAACTCTGCGTATTTACTCATCATTTCATCTCTGTAAACATAATCTTTAAATTTGTGGATATATACTACTTTAATTAAGCTGTATGTTAAAAAAACAAATATAGATGATAAAAATATTAATCCTGTAACATACAAGAATCTATGTTCATTATAAAGTGTAGTGATATAGCCAATCACTTCGATATTACCTATAATGGTTGGAAGCATAAGATAGCTAATTATCGCAATTCCTATTAAGATTAAAAGACTTAAGCTGTCTTTAATTGATAGTTCGCTTACAAATACTCTACATAATGTTTTCATACAAGCTCCAAACTATATCGTAAATTAATCAAATGGTCATAAGTCTTGGATTTTAATCCTGTAAGTCTGAATGCATCGGTATATAAAATTTTATTCTGCTGAACGGTGTTGTGTATAAGCTCAAAGAACCTTTTGCTTATTCTATAGGGGACAGTATTGTAAAAATTACCGCCTGTGCCAGCAGGAGTGTTTGTTTCTTTGGAGATATGCGCTTCGTAGAAAGCAAAAAATTCTTCACGGGTAATTTTACCGAGATCATAAAGCCTTCTTGCTATTACGATCTGACTTACTTTAAAAGTTCTTGCAAGACTTTCATAATTTTTACCGTAAGTATTAAATAACTTGGTCAGCTTTGCTGCCGGTACGAGGAATTCGGCTGCAGTTTTGTCGCAGAATAATTCTGCCGGATCGGATGCCGGTGTGAGTTGGCGCAGGTCAAAAGATGCGCTTTTTCCGATTAGTATGTGAGTGATTTCGTGGATCATTGTAAAAATTTTTGCGGAAACCGCATCACTGTTATTTACGAAAATAAAAGGTACGAAATCATCGTAAAGAACAAAACCTCTGAATTCCTGAACGCTCAGCTTTCTGTGCGTATTATTATTTACGACACCGTTGACAACTACGAATATTCCTGCGGTTTCAGCTTTGCTGATAAGAGTAGTGAATGCTTCTGTCCAAGTAGGCATCTCTTCTGCCCAGTCTCCGGTAAGACCGAGTATGTTTTTTACCGACTCTACGGCGGATTCTACGGAGTCGTTGATATTAAGGCTATTTGCGAAAGGCAGTTTATCATCCCTGAGTTCTCTCAAAATCTCGCTTGCCCAAGTTTGTCTTTCTTTTATTGTACCGACAGTATCAACTAATTCAGAAGAAGGATCGAAAGTTCTTTGTCCGTTTGTTCTGAAATGCGGAAGGCTGTATTCTTTTTGAGGTATGTTCTCAAGGAAAAAGTAACCGAAAGGGATATTAAATTTATCAGCAATATCAGCCAGCTGTTTCATAGTCGGATTTTCTTTTGCAACGAGCCATTGGTCTATTTTAGGATATGCAGATCGTGTGCTGCAGGGTTTGTAAGCTACTCATTAAATTTCAATAAATATTTAATATTTTATACTTGAGGTTCACTAGATGACACTCAACTCTTTTATATTGCTTTAAAAGTAATGGCGGAGTGGGTATGTCGAAAAGTGAATTGGTAAAGTTCGAAGAGAGTATCAGGGATAGAATTTATTCGATCCGGGGATTTCAGGTGATGCTTGACAGGGATTTGGCTGAGTTGTATGGGGTTGAGACCAAAAGGCTAAATGAAGCTGTAAAAAGGAATATTGAAAGATTTCCTGATTCGTTCTGTTTTCAGCTTACTGAAAGAGAGAAATCAGAGGTGGTCGCAAATTGCGACCACCTCCTAAAATTGAAATATTCCTACACTCTACCGTATGCATTTACAGAGCACGGAGTAGTAATGCTTTCATCAATTCTGAGAAGTGCAATTGCGGTTAAGATCAATATACTGATAGTAAAAGCTTTTGTTGATATGCGAAAATTAATTCAGACGAACGGGCATATATTTCAAAGAGTGGATAATCTGGAAATAAAGCTGATCGAGACAGATAAAAAAGTAGAGAGAATTCTAGATGCGATGGACAGCGGTGATTTAAAGCCAAAGCAGGGAATATTCTACGATGGTCAGGTTTTTGATGCGTATAATTTCGTATCAGATTTATTCAGGAATGCTACAAAGTCCATTCTTATTATAGATAATTATATAGACGATTCAGTTCTTGTTCACATAACTGCTGTTGCCAAAGGAGTGAAGGTCAAGATTCTCACAAAGTCTATATCGGATAAGCTGGCTTTAGATCTTCATAGGTTCAGGGAGCAGTATTTTCCTGTTGAGGCTAAAGTATTCACTCTTGCGCATGATCGTTTTATAATCATAGATGATAAAGATGTATATCACTTTGGGGCTTCTCTTAAAGACCTTGGGAAGAAATGGTTTGCTTTCTCAAAGATCGAGAAAGCCGACATGGAATTATTAAGCAAATTGGAGAAGGTGAAATAATCAAAAATATTTCAATTTTATACTTGAGGTTCACTAGATGACACTCAACTCTTTTATATTGCCTTAAAAAGTAATTGTGGAGTGCGTATGTCGGAAAGTGAATTAGTGAAGTTCGAAGAAAGTATCAGGGACAGGATTTATTCTGTCCGGAAAAAGAAAAATAGAGGCTGATTATGGAATATAAAGATGTTTTGGATATTGTTAAGACCGGTGAAGGCTACACGATCGAGTTGAAGAAGTCGTTCAATGATTCTATAGGCAAAGAGATCTGCGCGTTCGCTAATTCGTCCGGCGGAAAGATCATTCTCGGAGTTGATGACAAGACTGGTGAAGTTCACGGCTACAGGCTTTCTAATCAGGACAGGTCTAGGATACAGGATATTGCGAGGAATATGAATCCTTCTTTTAATGTTCAGATCGGGCAGGTCGGTGATCTTGCGGTTGTATATGTACCTGAAGGTAAAGATAAGCCATATACGGTGAACGGTCATTTTTATTTGAGGTTCGGCGCTAATTCGCAGCAGCTTAACAGGAATGAGATCAGGGATTTGTTTCAGAAGGAGAATTTGATCTCGTTCGAAAGGCAGACGCCCGATTTTAATGAGAAGGATTTTTCGGCCGAGAAATTCAACGGTTTTAAGGCTGAAGCGAAGCTTGAAAAGAATCTGTCAAAAAAGCATATTCTGGAGAATCTGAATTTTTTTACGGATGACAGGCTGAATAACTGCGGTGTGCTATTTTTTTCGAGAAACATTAAAAAATACCTTCCGAACGCAGTTGTTTCGTGCTTTCTGTACTCGGATAAAGAGCATACAGATATTATTGATTCAAAAGAGTATGCCGAAGATTTTCTGTCGAATTTGAACAACGCTTACAACTACCTTATTTCAAAGCTGAATACTTCTATAATTTTTGACGGCGGACTTAAAAGGAAAGAAAGGCTGGAGCTTCCGGGCGAGGCTTTGAGGGAAGCTATTATTAATGCTATGATCCACAGGGATTATTTTTATCCCGCCACTATCCAGATCCATATTTCAAAAGACAGGCTTGAGATCACTAATCCGGGGCAGTTGTTATTCCCGAAAAAAGAACTCGGTAAAAGAAGCGCACATAGGAATCCCGTTCTTGTAGATATAGCGCACAGGCTCGGTCTTGCTGAAAAAGCAGGTTCAGGCATAAAAAGAATAAGAAAAATGATAAGCGAGAATAAAACAGGAATAACCTTTGAGGCTGAATCATTCTTTACTATAACTTTCTATCGTGTTCACGCAAATGTTTACACAAATGTTTACGCAAAATCTCAAAATAAGCACAAAATCAATGAAAATGTTGACGAAAATGTTTACACAAATGTTGACGCAAAAACGACGCAAATCCGACGCAAATGGATTATAGATTTTCTAGAGAAAAATAAAAAGATCACAACAGCGGCAATATGCGAGAAGTTCAAGATAAGTAAAGTATCGGTAAGCAGGGATATAAGAAAATTGATTGAAGATGATAAAATAGTCAGAAAAGGCGGCGGAAATAATGTCTGGTACGAAATTAAATAGCCTATGAGAAAACACTACACGCTAAACGAACATAAGTATCTTTATATCAACAAAGAGGAAAATGCTGCTTTCTTAAAATGTAAGCTCAAGATCGTTTCAGATTTGTTCACTCTCGCGCACGACCGTTTCATAATCATAGACGATGAAGATGTATATCACTTTGGAGCGTCTTTGAAGGATCTCGGAAAAAAGTGGTTCGCTTTCTCGAAGATCGAGAGATCGGATATGGAATTATTAAGTAAACTAGAAAAATTAAAATGAGTAACAGCGTTTTGACAGAATTGACTTGAAATAAGATATAATAAGTTGTAAATTCACGGACTAATACTCAATTTAAGGAGACGCATAATGAAAAAAGTTGAAGATAAAAAAGAAGTTGTGAAAGACAGCAAAGCCTCGGCGGGAAACCAGTGGCTTTCTCTTTCAAAATGGGCAAAAGAAAATAGTAAGCTTGAAGCATGGGAAAGAAAGTTCGTCTTTATTGTCGGCAGAACGGTAAACAAGAACGGCGAAATGAGCGAGAAGCAGAAACCCATAGCGGAAAAAATATTGGCTAAGGCCAAAGACGAAGGATTTGAGGGATAGGCCGGACAAATATTGTCTTGTAAAAAGCAACGGAATTTGATAAATTCAACTGATTTTATTAAACTGGAGAATCGAATGAAAAAATTATGCCTGTTGATCCTTATGCTTACTTTGACTGCGGTTTTTATTTCATGTTCAAAAAAGAAGGAAGCCGAGCTTAACTTCAATGCGGGAGAAGCGTCTTACGATAAAGGCGAATATGAAAAAGCCGTAGCCGAATATACAAAAGCGATCGAACTTGACCCTGAATACTCAAAAGCTTACAACAGCAGAGGAGTGGCTTATTCTGCCCTAAAGAATTATTTGGAGGCTATAAACGACTATTCGAGAGCCATAGGGATCGATTCAATGTATGTGTGGCCGTACAGCAACAGGGGAAGCGCTTTTACTCAGATGAAGGACTACCAAAGCGCCGCGCTCGATCTTGATAAAGCCATAAAACTTGATTCGACAATAGCCGAGCCTTATTACAACAGAGGAAACCTGAATATTATGACCAGCAGATTTTCCGCTGCCGTTACCGATTATTCCAAAGCTATAGAACTTAACCCCGGATATACCGAAGCTTACAACAGCAGGGGAAACATTTATTTTAATCAGAATGAATTTGCTAAAGCCGCCGAAGACTTTACAAAAGTGATTGAGCTTCAGCCTGAAAATCCGAAAGCCTATTACGACAGGGGATTCTGTTATTATTATATTCAGCGTTATGACGAGATGATCAGCGATTTTTCAAAATCAATAGAGCTCGATCCGTCAAACGGCGACTCATACAAGAACAGAGGCCTGGCTTATTACGAAAAGAAAATGTATGAAGAGGCTATCGCGGACTTTTCAAAATCTATAGAGATCAAACCTGAAATGGCTACGTCCTACTCGAACAGGGCAAGAGCGTATTATTCAATAAAAAAATACAAAGAGAGCGCGGCGGATTTTAACGAATATCTCAGACTTGCGGGAAATGCTTTCAAAAATGCGGATCAGGTAAGAAAGTTCATAAAGGATATGGGATATCAGCCCAAATATTAGGAGCCTTTGATGAAAACGATCGACTATAAATTTATTTTTACCGACGGCAGGGAAAAGGTATTTAATTTTTTATGGGACAGGGAGAAATTCGAAATGTCGGGAGCGAAACCGTCAGATCAGCCTCCTGCCTGGACAGAACTTGATTTCTGCAAATGCCCCAACTGCCCGCTTAATTCCGCAACAACAAAGAACTGCCCGCTCGCGGTCTCTCTTGTCAATCTGGTCAGCTATTTTGACGGTTTAAAATCTTTCGAAAAAGTTTATCTCGAAGTTACGCTCGAAGGCAAAAAAATATCCCAGGATACGACCGTTCAGAAAGCCGTCGGAGCCATGATGGGCCTCGTATCGGCCGTGTCAGGATGCCCTCATCTCGGTTTTTTTAAACCTATGGCCTATTTCCACCTTCCTTTAGCCGACAGGGAGAATACCATATACAGGGCATCTTCAATGTATCTTCTCGCGCAGTATTTTTTAGCCAAGGACGGCAAAAAGCACGAAATAGACTTAAACGGACTCAATACCATATACAAGAACTTAAGCATAGTCAATTCGTCGGTCGCAGACAGACTCAGAGAAGCTTCAGATACAGATTCCGCCATAAACGCCATCATAACCCTAGATATATTTACAAAGACCGTTCCTCTTCATATAAGCTCATCTTTATCAAGCCTGAGAGATCTCTTCGAATCGTATTTTAATTACGATATTTCGAAGTAAAAAAACAACTTGACAAAACTGTTTAAAAATATAAATTTACGGGGCTATTTATAATAATAATAATTAATATAAACGGAGAAGCGCGATTATGGAAAAGAAACTCCAGGAACTGACCGAAAAGATCTATTCCGAAGGGATCGAAAAGGCGAATGCCGAGGCGGAAGTAATAATCAGCGGAGCGAAAAAGACCGCGGAAGAGATAATCGGAAAAGCTAAAAAGGAAGCAGAAAAGATCACTTCCGAAGCCGGAAAAAAATCGGATGAGATAATCAGGAACGGTCAGTCGGAAATGAAACTAGCCGTCAACCAGTCATTAAGCGAAGTCAAACAGAAGATCACCGATCTTATCACAGCCAAAGTCGTAGATGCCGCCGTTTCGCCGGCCGTCACCGACAAAGATTTTATGAAAAAGATAATCGAGACTTCCATTAAAAATTTCTTCGCCGATCCTTCAAAGGGAATGGATCTTGAAGTGTCTCTGCCCGCCGATCAAAAGAACCAGCTTGAGAATTATCTTAAAATGAACGCAAAAAGCCTTCTTAACGGCGACTTGAAAATAGTGTTCGACGACAACATGGGCGTCGGATTTAAGATCGGTCCCGCCGACGGCGGCTATAAATTAAGTTTTACAGAAAAAGATTTCGAGAATTTTTTCAAAAAATATATGAGACCTAAAACAGTCGAGCTGTTATTCGGAGGAAAATAATGTCCCGCAATTATTACTGTCTCGTAGCAGGACTGCCGAATATCGCACTTGAAGACTCCAAGCTGTCTTACGGCTCGGCCGATTTCCTTTCGGACATAAAAGATTTTGTCCATAAGGACGATTTTGCATACTTTGAACTCTTCAGGTACAGGACAGACAACGAGAACATATATAAAATGCTGGTCGGTCATGAGCAGAAATTCATCGAAGGCGGGAATTTCGGAATGATCGAAACCGAAGAAATGATAGAAGATGCCTCCGGCGCACCCTCATACATCCGCGAATATATCGAGGAGTACAATTCAGAAGATTTCGACGACGAAGTTGACAAAAAAAGACTTACAGTGCTTTATTATCAGTACCTTCTGAAGAGCAGGAACAAATTCGTCAGAGATTACTTCGCCCTCGAGCTGAATATAAAGAACATATTTTCCGCCCTCAACTGCAGAAAATACGGAATGCAGACCGAAAAAGAGATAATTGATATAAACGAAGTCTCTGAAGCCATATTAAAAAGCAGCTCAAGGGATTTCGGATTGAGCGGCGATTTTGAAGCGGTAGAACAGCTATTAAACATCTTCGAGAACGGCGATATGATGAAAAGGGAGAAAGCTGTTGACCTGCTAAAGTGGGAATGGCTCGAAACCGCGACTTTCTTCAATTATTTCTCGATAGAAAAGCTGATCGCCTACTACATAAAGCTCAAAATGATAGAAAGATGGATAAGTCTGGATCCGGCAACGGGAAAAGAGCTCTTCGACAAATTCATCAGAGAAATGGAAATGCAGGGAACTGAAGCGCAGAAGAATAATGAGATAAAATTAAATTTAGTATAAAAGGGTAAAAAGATGGCTACAAATGGAAAAGTTACCGGAATTATTGCCAATCTTGTGATCGTGGAAGCCGACGGGCCCGTATCCCAGAACGAGATATGCTTCATCAGGCATAAAGGCGTTGACCTTATGGCCGAAGTGATAAAAGTTTTGGGGAACAAGGCATACACCCAGGTTTTTGAAAGCACAAGAGGGCTCAAAGTCGGATCTGACGCCGTGTTCATGGACCATATGCTCGAAGTAACGCTCGGGCCGGGAATACTGTCAAGAAATTACGACGGTCTTCAGAACGATCTCGACAAGATGAAAGGCGTGTTTTTGAAAAGAGGAGAATATACCGATCCGCTCAATCCCGAAGCCGAATGGGTTTTCACGCCGTTCGCAAAGGAAGGCGACAGGGTTGAAGCCGGAAGCTGGCTCGGCGAAGTGACAGAAGGCTGGATGCCGCACAAAATAATGGTGCCTTTCAAATTTGAAGGCGCATACACGGTCAAAAGCATCGTGAAGAGCGGTACTTACAAAACAAAGGATGTCATTGCCGTCGTTACCGACTCCAAAGGAAAAGATCTTGAAGTGACAATGATGCAGAAATGGCCTGTAAAAGTACCGATCAGGGCATATAAAGAAAAACCGAGACCGTTCAAGATCATGGAGACGGGAGTCCGCACGATGGACACTTTAAATCCTCTGGCTGAAGGCGGAACCGGATTTATACCCGGGCCTTTCGGCTGCGGAAAAACAGTTCTTCAGCACGCGGTTTCACAGCAGGCGGAAGCGGATATGATAATCGTGACGGCCTGCGGCGAAAGGGCGAACGAGGTAGTTGAGATATTTACCGAGTTCCCCGAACTGGACGACCCGAGAACGGGCAGAAAGCTGATGGAAAGAACGACCATCATATGTAACACATCGAACATGCCTGTTGCCGCGAGGGAAGCTTCCGTTTATACCGGAATGACCATAGCGGAATATTACAGGTCAATGGGCTTAAAAGTCCTTCTTCTCGCAGACTCCACATCAAGATGGGCGCAGGCTTTAAGGGAGATGTCTAACAGGATGGAAGAGCTTCCCGGACCGGACGCATTCCCCATGGACTTGCCCGCGATCATATCGAACTTCTATTCAAGAGCGGGATTCGTTTATTTAAACAACGGCCAGTCAGGCTCGATAACATTTTTGGGAACAGTATCTCCCGCCGGAGGAAATCTGAAAGAGCCGGTTACGGAATCGACCAAGAAAGCCGCAAGATGTTTCTACGCGCTCAATCAGGAAAGAGCGGACAGCAAAAGATATCCTGCCATCGATCCTATCGATTCCTATTCAAAATATCTCGAATATCCCGAGATCCAGGAATATCTAAAGAATACAATAGGCTCCGACTGGGTTGACAACGTTACGCTGGCAAAAGATATACTTTTGAGAGGAAAAGAGGTATCGGAACAGATCAACATTTTAGGCGATGACGGCGTTCCTATAGATTATCACGAAAAATACTGGAAAGCCGAAGTGATCGACTTTGTCGTGCTTCAGCAGGACGCGTTCGACAATATCGACAAATCAACGCCTTTCGAAAGGCAGAAATTTATGCTTGAGCAGGTACTGGATATTTATAAGACCGATTTTGATTTCAAAAGCTTCGAGGAAGTCAATCCTTTCTTCAAATCCATAATAAACACTTTCAAGCAGATGAACTATGCGGAATTCAAATCGGAAAAGTTCTACGGATACCTTGAACAGATCAAAAATAAAATTAATGAAAGAAAGGCGGTTTAAATGGAAACTACAGCTTTTCAGAAAATATATACAAAGATAACTCAGATAACCAAAGCGACCTGCTCTTTAAAGGCGGAAGGCGTGGGCTATGAAGAGATCGCCACAGTGAACGGCAGGCTTGCACAGGTCGTAAAGATCCAGGGCGACAATGTGACCCTTCAGATATTTTCCGGTACGGAAGGAATCCCGACCAACGCGGAAGTTGTTTTTATGGGTAAAGCGCCGACAATAAATGTATCGGATGAGCTTGCAGGAAGATTCTTCAACGCCTACGGCGACCCGATAGACGGCGGACCCGCGGTTGAAGGAAAAGAAGTAGAAATAGGCGGCCCTTCAGTGAATCCGGTAAGAAGAAAACAGCCTTCGGAACTTATTCCGACCGGTATAGCCGGGATCGATTTGAACAACACGCTTGTGACCGGTCAGAAGATACCTTTCTTTGCCGACCCGGACCAGCCTTTCAATCAGGTAATGGCGATGGTGGCTTTGAGGGCGAAAGCGGACAAGATCATTCTGGGCGGAATGGGTCTGTCGAACGACGATTATTTGTTCTTCAAGAATATTTTCGAGAATGCGGGCGCGTTGGACAGGATCATCAGCTTTATAAATACCACCGAGAACCCTCCGGTAGAAAGGCTTCTTATACCGGATATGGCTCTGACCACAGCCGAATATTTTGCGCATGAAAAACATCAGAAAGTGCTTGTTCTTTTAACAGATATGACTCTGTACGCCGACGCGTTAAGCATCGTATCTAACCGTATGGACCAGATACCGTCAAAGGACAGTATGCCCGGTTCGCTATATTCTGACCTTGCAAAGATATATGAGAAAGCCGTTCAGTTCCCCGAAGGCGGTTCAATTACGATCATAGCCGTAACCACATTATCAGGCGGAGACATCACTCACGCCATACCGGACAACACGGGATATATAACCGAAGGACAGCTGTTCTTAAGAAGAGACACCGATATCGGAAAGGTCATCATTGACCCGTTCAGATCTCTGTCAAGGCTGAAACAGCTTGTGATCGGAAAGCAGACAAGAGAAGATCATCCGCAGGTGATGAACGCGGCGATCAGGCTGTTCGCGGATGCTGCGAACGCAAAAACCAAGCTTGAGAACGGATTTGACCTGAACGACTACGATGAAAGGACGCTGAAATACGCGAAAGACTATTCAAGAGAGCTTCTGGCAATTGACATTAATGTCGAGATCGACGCCATGCTTGATACCGGATGGGGCTTGTTCGCAAAATATTTCAACAAATCCGAGATAGGCATCAAAGACGCGCTTGTAGCTAAATATTGGCCCAAGAACTAACAGTTCAACTAAAAGGAAGAGTCAGCTTAAATGGCTATAAAATTTCAATATAACAAGATATCGATGCAGTATTTGGGAAAGCAGCTTAAGATCCGGTTAAGAGCGCTTCCCACCATCAAGAATAAGGAATCCGCTCTAAGGATGGAGGTCAAGAAGGCCAAGGATCAGGTAGGTCTGCTCAACGATAAGCTTAATGCCAGGATCATGAATTACGAAAGTATGGTCAGCTTATGGAACGAGTTCGATCCGTCGCTTGTCAGAGTGGAAGATGTGCTGCTCGAAACTAAAAAGATCGCGGGTGTTAAAACGCCTGTGCTGAAAGAGATCAAATTCTCCACAGCTCCGTTCAGTCTGTTCGAATCTCCGGTATGGTATTCAGACGGGATAGCCGTTCTAAAAGAGCTTGTCAGCATAGCTCTAGAGAGAGAAGTATTCATACAGAAAATGCATCTGCTCGAAAAAGCGAGAAGAAAAACGACCCAGAAAGTGAACCTATATGAAAAAGTTCAGATCCCGGGATTCCAGGAAGCGATGCTGAAGATCAAGAGATTTATGGAAGACGAGGACAATCTGTCAAAATCGTCTCAGAAGATCGTCAAGACCCGTCAGGCGCTGGAGGTGGCATCATGATAATTAAAATGTCGAAATATTCGTTTCTTATTTACCATAAGGATTATGAGAATTTCTTAAACGATCTCCAGGAGCTGGGTGTAGTGCATGTGATCGAAAAAGAAGGGGAGACGGCGGAAGAGATCAGGAACAAGATCGGGCTTATAAAAAGGGTAGAAACGGCCGTTAAACATCTTAAAACAAAACTTCATGACGGAAAATACGATCCCGAATCAAACGGCGAGAATGACTGCGTCAGGCTTTTGGACGAAGTGGAAAAACTCACACTGGACATTGATCAGAACCACCAGAAGATGCACCAGCTCAATAAAGAGCTTACGAACCAGCAGCCGTGGGGAGATTTTTCGATCGGGACCGTAAAAAAGATCTTTGAATCCGCAGGAATAGAGACAAAGCTTTTTGTAGTGCCTTCAAAGGCATTCGACGAATCATGGAAAGAAAAATTCACACTCGAGATAATCAGGGAAATGTCCGGGAACATTTATTTCGCAATGTTCTTAAGGGCAGGAGAAACGGCCGATATCAAAGCAGATGAAATAAAACTTTTCGACAGATCGATCTCTGAAATAAATGAAGAGATCAAAAAATTGAAAATTAAAATAGACGGGGATGTAAAAAAACTTCATTCAATAGCGGTTAAGCATATCAGAGACCTTGAGGATTTTAAAGTAAAGATCGAGAACGAAAAACAGTATTCGACCATTTACGGACAGGGACAGCATGAGGCAGGAGGCAAACTGATCGTTCTTGAAGGCTGGGTGCCTGAAACAAGGAAAAGCGATGTAAACGGATTTCTGGATAAAAATAATATCCTTTATCTGGAAAGAGAGCCTTCTGAAGAAGAGTATTCATCCGTGCCTATCCTTACGAAAAACAGCTACTTTGCATCATTGTTCGAACCCATTGCAAGACTGTTCTCACTGCCTTCATACACAGAAATAGATCTGACCGCATTCTTCGCGCCTTTCTACATGATGTTCTTCGGGCTCTGTCTGGGGGATGCGGGATACGGCGTAGTAATGCTTATCGGCGCAACAATAGCGAAGTTCAAATTCAAAAAAGGCGATCTGAGGCCTATACTGACCCTTGTTCAGTTCCTCGGAGCCGCAACGGTAATAGCAGGTGCAGTAACAGGAACGATCTTCGGAGTAACGCTTTCAGAATCAAGTCTGATAAGTTCCGGCGAGGTAAAAGGGATGTTCTTAACAGCGGACGAGATGTTCAATCTTTCGATCGCGATCGGACTTATCCAGATCGTTTTCGGGCTTTTTATAAAAGCGTTCAACATTACAAAGCAGAACGGCTTTATTGCCGCTCTTCCCACCCTGGGATGGGTACTTATGATCATTTCCGGACTCGCCTGCGCTTTGCCTGAAATAAAGCCGGTTGCAATAATCTTTGTGTGGACAGGCCTTGCCGTAGCTATGCTGTTCAGCACTACGGGAAATATTTTCAAAAGACTCGGACTAGGGGTCTGGGATATGTATAACAACATAACCGGGGTATTCGGAGACACATTGTCCTACATCAGGCTTTTCGCGCTCGGTCTTTCAGGCTCGATCCTGGGTCTGGTAATAAATAATATAGGCGAGATATTCTTAGACATCCCTTATGTCGGATGGCTGGTATGGTTAATTTTCCTTCTTGTTGGCCACACTGGAAATCTTCTTCTCTGCAGCCTGGGATCTTTTGTGCATCCCATGAGGCTGACTTTCGTGGAATTCTACAAAAACGCGGGATGGACAGGCGGAGGAAAAGAATATAAACCGTTTAAAAAGAACGCATAATTTATGAAAATGAAATTTATGAATATAAAAATCAAAGGAGACGGAAAATGACAACAGAATTGACAATGCCGTTGGTGATGGCATATATCGGGCTCGGCCTGATGGTGGCTCTGTCGGGAATCGGAAGCGCGATCGGCGTATCTATAGCCGGAAACGCAACGGTAGGAACGATCAAGAAAAAAGAAAGCGCGTTCGGTCAGTGTATGATCTTAAGCGCTCTGGCTGGAACCCAGGGTCTGTACGGATTCGGCGGTTTCTTCATCATGTACACCAGTATAGTTCCCGAGCTGACGCTTCTTCAGGGTATGGGCGTTTTCGGAGCCGGCATAATTCTCGGCGTAGTTGCGATGGTATCGGCTATCTATCAGGGTTCGCTTGCAGCTAACGGGATAGCAGGAATAGGGCAGGGGCACGATGTGTTCGGTAAAACTCTTGTTCTCGCGGTATTCCCCGAGCTTTACGCTATCGTGGCATTCGCGGCGACATTCCTTATCAAAGGCGCGATATTTGCATAAAACTGAACATAAGCTGCTTGCTTTTGATCAGTTTATCTATAGATTTAACTAAAAGCCCGAGATCATCTTCGGGCTTTTTCATTTCATCTCCGGTTTTTGTCAATTCGTCATAATTCAATTGATAAATCTGATTTATAGATGTATTTTTATGTTTAAATTGAAATAAAACCATCCGGAGGTATAAATGGATCATCTCTCAACAGCTTTGAACCATGCTCAAAGTCTGGGAGCCGAATATGCTGACATCAGAATACAGAAAACCACAAGAGAAACGATCTTTCTTATGGATCTGAGCCTGAAGAACACAAGCATGAACATCGAACACGGCTACGGGATCAGAGTAATGAAGAACGGCGCGTGGGGTTTTGCGCACTCCAATGTTTTTGCGGCCGATGAGGTAAAAAAAACCGTTGAAAAGGCGGTAAAAGTTGCAGAATTATCAGCAAGGATCAAGAAAGGAAAAGGCCTTGTTCTTGCGCATGAAAGAGGCTACATCGATTCTTATTCCACAAAGATCCAGATCGATCCTTTCAAAGTCCCGTTGTCTGAGAAAGTCGATCTGATGCTCGAAGTAAACAAGACGCTTCTGAACTACGCAAAGATCAAGAGGGCGTTCTTTATGCTGGACATATATAACGACGATAAATACTTTGCATCCACTCTCGGATCGGTGATCCATTCAAATACTTATTATATCAACCCGATGATCACGGCGACCGCCGTAAATGACAAAGATTCTCAGTCGCGCTCATTCGATGAAGGCGGCTACGGCGCGGGCTGGGAGCACGTGCTGAAAATGAATCTTGTCCAGAAGGCTGTCCAGATAGCTGAAGAAGCTATAATGAAGCTTGAGGCCGATGAGCCCGGCGAGATCAGAAGAAGAGACCTGATACTTGACCCGAACCACCTGGGTTTGACCATGCACGAGAGCGTCGGACATCCGACCGAGCTTGACAGAGTTTTGAAATGGGAAGCAGATTATGCGGGAGTGTCATTCGCTACACCGGAAAAGCTGAAAAAGTACCGTTACGGCTCCGAGATAGTCAATTTCGTCGGCGACAACACGCTTTCTTTCGGTCTTGCGACCGCAGGATATGACGACGACGGAGTTCCCGGCCAGAAATGGTATATTATTAAGGACGGAATACTGAACGAATACGGCACAACGAGAGATACGGCACCCTTTATAGGCGAGAACATGAGCAGAGGCTGCAGCAGAGCGACTTATTATTATGACTTTCCCATAAACAGGATCCCGAATCTATATCTCGAACCCGGCAAAAAACCTTTATCGCCTCAGGAGCTTATTGCAGATACCGAGGACGGTATTTACATCGAGGGCAGAGGTTCTTTCTCGATAGATCAGCACAGGGTGAATTTCCAATTCGGCGGGGACATGTTCTGGGAAATAAAGAACGGAAAGAAGGTAAGACCTTTAAAAGATGTTCTTTATAAATCAAGTAATCCTGAATTTTGGAATTCATGCGACGCAATCTGCGACGACAGGTACTGGAAAGATTTCGGCGTAACCAACTGCGGAAAAGGCCAGCCTCCTCAAACTGCAAGAATGACGCACGGAGCAGCAACTGCAAGGTTCAAAAAAATCAGAGTCGGAGGTTCAAAATGATGAACAAACAATTCGAAAAAGCTGCTAAATTCATAGAAAAGAACTGTACGGCCGACGATTTTTCGCTTTACCTGTACAAGTCAGACGAAACAGCTACAAGATATGCGCAGAATATGATCACGCAGAATATGACCGGGGTAAAATATGGAGTCAGGCTTAATGTGGCTTACGGCGCAAAGACCGGAACATCAAGGATAAATTCTCTTGACGAAACAGAATTGAAAAGGATGATCGAAACCGCTCAGAACATAGCTAAGCTCAACAAACCTGATCCGGAATTCGTTCCGAGCTCATCTAAAGCCAAAATCCCGAAAACCGAGAACATGTCGGAGAATACCGTCAGATTTTCTATGGACGGAATGGTAGATATAATAAAGAAAACTGTCGATAACGCGGAGAAGAAAAAAGCTTTTGTTTCAGGGATCGTAACCAAAACAGTGAGCGAAACCTATCTGAAAACCAAAAAGGGTTTTGAGGGATCCGATTCTTCGACCTCATTTGAAAATTCTATGACAATGGCTGACAATAAAACGAGGGAAGCCAAAGTAGAAAGAAGCGTTAAGGATGTTAAGGATTACTCGATAAAGAAGGAACTCGATCAGCTTAATTCAAGGTTCGACGCTTTAACTGAACCCAAAAAGATCGAAGCCGGCCAGTACAATGTTATTTTAAGGCCTCAGGCCGTGATAAATTTTTTCAGCTTCCTGTTGTATTTTATGGACAGAAAGAACGCCGATTACGGCGTTACCGCTTTCCATGATTCTATAGGCAAAAATATGTTCGGCAAGAATTTTTCTCTGATCTCAAATCTCGACGAAAAAGATCTGACGGCGGCATCTTTCAGCGGTGACGGGATAGCCGCGAGGAACGTTGACTGGATAAAGAACGGCGTCGTAAAAGATCTGTTTACGAGCAGATCATATGCCGCGAAGATCAAAGCGCAGCCTAATTTTATACCGAATGTTATCATCAGGGGCGGAAATGCGACCGAGCAGGAGATGATGAAGAAAGTTAAGAACGGGCTTATCATCAACAATTTCTGGTATATCAGGACTGTCAGCATGAGGAAAAACGAGGTCACCGGGCTTACAAGGGACGGCATCTATTACTTCGAGAACGGAAAGATCAAACATTCTGTCAACAACTTAAGATTTAACGAAGTGCTTCATAATGCCGCAAAGAATATCCTTCTTCTTGGTAAGGAAGATAATATTGCAGCAGGCACAAAAGTACCGACGATGCTTATCAAAGATTTCACTTTCGCGGATACGACATCATTTTAAAGAAATGTCCCGCTACAGGCGGGACTTTTTTATTTTTCAGGAGGCTGTTCATGAACATCCAGATATTCGGAAGAAAGAAAAGCAGCTCAACAAAAAAAGCTGAAAGATTTTTTTCTGAACGCAGGATAAAATTCCATTCGGTCGATCTCGACGAAAAGCAGATAAGCAAAGGCGAGCTGGAAAGCATATTCGCAGGCATAGAGAATAAAGATGATCTGATCGATAAAGATTCAAAGCTGTATAAAGCTAAATACGCATTTCTGAAATTCGATGTATTTACCGAACTTCTGGCGAATCAGGAGCTGATAAAGCTTCCCGTGATCAGGAACGGAAAAAAAGTTACGGCCGGAGATCGGACCGAAGTGTGGAAGAAATGGATCGAAGAGGATAATTAAAGTAATTCAGGACGAAATTAAATAAAAATAGAATTTGACTTATATTTAAATTTAAATGTATTTTAAGTTCTGTTGAATTCAAAGAGAAACAGATAATGTCGTTCAGGCTCCGCGCCATACCATATACCGTAAAGAAATACTTTCCGGCTTTCAGGCATAAAAATTACCGGCTTTTCTGGTACGGTCAGGGAATTTCACTTTCAGGCACATGGATGCAGACGACCGCGCAGGCATGGCTCGTGTATGAGCTTACAAAATCGCCGTTCCTTCTCGGGCTCATCGGAGCGCTTCAGTTCACTCCCGTCATGCTGTTCTCTCTCGTAGCCGGCGTATATCTGGACAGATTTCCAAAGAAAAAAATAATTATGGTAACTCAGTCGGTATCGATGGTGCTGGCTCTGCTACTTACAGTACTGGTTTTTACCGATGTAGTCAGGTTCTGGCACATCGCGGTCATTGTAGTGATCCTTGGATTTGTCAATACACTGGATATGCCGACAAGGCAGTCATTTATGATCGAACTGGTGGGGAAGACGCATCTTACAAGCGCGATAGCACTCAATTCCGTTACTTTCAATCTGGCGCGTATCGTAGGCCCTGCGGTAGGAGGTATTCTGATCGCCAATTTCGGAATAGCTTTCTGCTTCCTGTTCAATGCAGTCTCGTTCCTGGCTGTGATAATCAGTGTATATATGATAAAGAATCTTAAAATACGAACTGAAGAAAATATTGTAGTAAGAAAGACCGTTCTTAAAGAGATTAAGGAAGGACTCGGCTACATCCGCAGTAAAGCTATTCTTTTCCGGCCTCTGCTTTTCGTAGCGATAGTTTCCACTTTCGCCATCAACTTTAATGTGATAATACCTGTTTTTGCCAAAACTGTTTTAAAAACTGAAGCCCAGGGTTTCGGGTTCCTTCTTTCCGCGCTCGGGTTAGGATCCGTCATAGGTGCTTTGAGCGTAGCTGTTTACTCGCACAGGCTAAATCAGAAATTTCTGATCGCCGCCATGCCTTATTCGATAAGCCTTGCAATGATACTTATCGGCTTTTCATCCAGTTTTTACATAACTTCAGCATTTCTTATTTTTCTGGGCATATCGAACATTATGTTCTTTACTTCGGTAAATTCTACTTTACAGCTTAATTCGGATCCTCAATACAGGGGCAGGGTAATGAGCGTTTATACCATGGTTTTCGGCGGGGTTACACCGATCGGAAATCTTTTCGCCGGATCGGTTTCAGGGAACTGGGGCGGAAGAGCAGGTTTTACGGTCAGCGCCGGAGTTGTTATTGTACTGATAGGTCTCTGCTGGATATTTATGAGAGTCAAAAAACCGGAACGCTAAATAAACCGCTTTAATTTATTGAATTAATTTCATTCTTGACTTATCGGACTTTTATTATTTATAATTAGCAATAGTTTTAAACGGGAGGGATATATGAGAATCTTGAAAATTATGTTCGTATCGCTGATCTTTATTTTAGCTGTAATAATATCCGGCTGCTCATCGGAGAATAAGCTTCTGAGAGAAAAGTTTATTTCCGGAGGCTATAAAATGATAGTATGCCCCGTTCATCTGCTGGACAGGAAATCAAGCATTTACGACGGATCTCTTTCAAAGAAGATAGCGGATTATATGAATGAAAGAAAATATGCCGATGCAAGTCAGACAGAACTTTGTCCTCCGCCAAACATTAACTGGCAGGGCGAACAGGCTGTTATGGTCGATAACAGCATAGAATTGTTTAAAAAGTTCATCATCATGAACAGGGTTCCCGCGAAAACATTTGTTTTCTACGCTGAATTTCTTAGAGGGGGAAAAGACGCGAGAGTGGTCGGCGTACATTACTATCTGCTCGACAGCAAAGGCGATATAGCTATGAGAGGGATATTGAATTCACACTCAAAAGAGTTTATGGAAGTAAAGCCAGTCACGAATGAAGACTGCCTGAGAGTACTCATGGATTCTTTCGAAAGCAAGATGATGGAATAAAAAAAGGGGTCGTTCAGACCCCTTTTTCATTATTACTTTTTATAGAACTTTTTTATCGTGTCGGAAATGTGATCTATCTCGGCATTCGTTATATGCGGATGCATCGGAAGCGATATGATGCCTTCAGCCACTTTTTCAGATATCGGGAATGATCCTTTGCCAAGCTTAAGCCCTTTGAACGCGACCTGCAGGTGCAAAGGTATCGGATAATGTATTGCGTTCGGGATCTTGTTTTCGTTCAGATATTTCTGAAGGGCGTCTCTCTTTTTTACCTGAATTGAGAACTGGTGATAGATATGATAGCTGTTCTTGTGCTCAAAAGGCACAACGGCTACATCACACAAATTCTTCTTGTACCTGAGAGCAGCTTTTCGCCTCTTCTCGTTCCATTTGTCCAGAAAATCAAGTTTGATGTTTAATATTGCAGCCTGGATCGCATCCAGCCTTGAGTTGACGCCTACCACCTGATGCCTGTATCTCTCATTCTGACCGTGATTGGCTATCATTCTGATCTTTTCTGCAAGCTCGTCGTTATTGGTAAGCATCAGTCCGCCGTCCCCGGCCGCGCCGAGGTTTTTAGCGGGATAAAAACTGACAGTAGCTATATCAGACATTGAACCGAGCATTCTGTCCTTATACTTTGCTCCGAATCCCTGGGCATTGTCCTCGATCACGAAAAGGTTATGTTTCTTTGCTATCTTATTTATTTTATCCATATCGGCACCCTGACCGTAAAGATGGACAGGGATTATAGCTTTTGATTTTTTCGTTATTACAGATTCGATCTTATCGGGATCGATATTATAGGTATCTGGCATAATATCAACGAATACAGGTTTTAAACCGAGTATCTGGATCGTTTCTGCAGTAGCTATGAATGTGAATGGAGAGGTAATAACCTCATCGCCCTTTTTTAATCCGAGGGCCATCATAGCGATCTGAAGCGCATCGGTACCGTTCGCACAGCCGATAGAATGTTTGACGCCTATATAAGCTTTTGTTCTTTCTTCAAAAGCTTTTACTTCGGGTCCGCCGATATAGTATCCGCCCGAAAGGACTTCGATCACTTTAGGTTCAACGCGTGATTTTATCTCATCGTACTGCTTCTTCATATCAACCATTTGTATATTCATTCTATTCTTCCTCTTCCTGGCCTTTACTTGCTTCATATTTCTCAACGATCTTCTGCTGAACTTCGCGCGGAACAACTTCATAATGGCTGAATTCCTGTTCGAACCATCCTTTTCCCTGCGTCATGGTTTTTAAAGTCGTTGCGTATCTGTACATCTCGCTTAAAGGTACTTTAGCCGTAATCACCTGTTTCCCGGCTTTTGATTCCATACCTTCCGGCCTGCCTCTTTTCGTGGATATGTCGCCCATGATGTCGCCAGTATATTCTTCAGGTACTGATATTTTGAATGTATATATCGGTTCAAGCAGGATTGGATTTGCTTTTTTGAAAAGTTCTTTGAAGCAGGTTCTCGAAGCGATCTTAAAAGCCATCTCTGAAGAATCCACATCATGGAATTTTCCGAAGAACAGCTCAACTTCAAGGTCAACTACCAGTGATCCCGAAATAACGCCGGTCACCAGAGTCTCATTAACACCTTTTTCTACAGCCGGTATGAATCTTGCCGGAATTGATCCGCCTGTGATGGCATCTACGAAACTATAGCCTTCACCTCTTCCTTTAGGACGCACTTTCATGTGGACTTCGCCGAACTGCCCTTTTCCGCCTGACTGCTTTTTGTGTCTGTATGAACCTTCGGCGTTGGAGGTAATGGTTTCTCTGTATGGTATTTTTGGTTCTGTAACTTCGATCTCGATGCTGAACCTTTCTCTTAATTTCTCGATCATTGTCTCGATGTGTTTCTGACCCTGACCGTGGATTATGGTCTGATGCAGTTCAGGCTCGATAGTATATCCGAAAGTCGGATCTTCATTTGACAGTGATGCCAGAGCCTGACCGATCCTCGCATCGTCTTTTTTGTCTTTTGTGCGGACAGCTTCCCATACGAGCGGTTTCGGAATATCGATCGGTTTTATAACATAGTTCAACGATTTGTCGGTAAGCGTGTCGTTGGTTTTTGTATATTTAAGCTTTACAACAGCTCCGATGTCACCCGCAAATATTTCAGGTACTTCATGCCTTGTTTTTCCTGTAACGATATTTAGCAGTCCGACTCTTTCAACGTTATCACCGTTCTTGATGTCCGTTCCAGAGGAAAGTTTTCCCGTCAGAATTTTAAAAAATGTCATATCTCCGACATGAGACTCTGCAACAGTCTTAAAGACAAATGCGCTAAAGGGCTTTGTCTCATCGGTTGACATTTCTTCTGTCAGAGTTTTTTCCATAACCGTAGTCTTTACATCGGCAGGGGAGAGGAAGATAGTGTTGAATTTATCAAGCAGAGAGTGAACTCCGATGCCTTTTATGGCGCTGCCGCAGAAAACGGGGAAAATCGCCCCTTCGGTGAACGCTTTTTTAAATCCCGCATTGAATTCATCGGGAGTAAGCTCTCCTGCATCCAGATACTTTTCCATAAGAGCTTCATCAGAACCGGCTATATTTTCCACCAGCGCATTTTTAATCTCTTCCGCTTTGTCTTTAACATCCGCGGGAATATCTTTTGCTACGGGCTTGCCGTTTTCCATTGCATACATTTTCATGTCGAAAATATCTACTATTCCATGGAAAGTTTCGCCCTTGCCTATGGGAAACTGAACTTCTGTAACGGAGGAAGAGAAAGCTGACTGCAGATCGGAGATCACTTTATCATAATCCGCGTTCTCGTAGTCGCATTTGTTTATGAAAAACGCGGTGGGTTTGTGATTGTGACGCGCTATTTCGAAACCCATTTCTGTTCCGACCTCAGTACCCTGTGTGCTTGCTGCCGAAACCGTTACCACGACAGTGTCCGCCACTTTAATCGCGCCGTGAGTTTCGCCGATAAAATCAACATAACCCGGGCAGTCTATTAAATTGTACTTGATTTCTTTGTTGTCTATCGCGATCAGCGATGATCGGATAGAATATTTTTTATCGATCTCATTCACGGAATAGTCCGATATTGTTGTGCCGTCCTCGATAGAACCCATACGGGTTATCTTGCCTGTGTGGAAAGCTATGCTCTCAGTCAATATCGTTTTCCCGACCGAGTTATGCCCGACAAGTGCGATATTTCTTATTTCCCTGGCGTGATATGCCTTCATTGTTCCTCCATTAGTTTATATTAATATCTTTAATATCAATAAATTTGCGCGGTAAAAATAATTATAATACGAAGTATAGTCAAGAAAATTAACTTAATATTTTTCAAGCGTTTCAGCTTCTTTTATAATCATCCTGATAACGGATGATGTCATCTTCTCCAAAATATTCTCCGGTCTGGATCTCGATGAACACCAGCGGCTCGTTTTCCCTGTTCTCAACCCTGTGCTTGCGGTTTCTTTTTATTTTTACGCTTTTTCCGTATGTCAATTCCTTTTCCGAACCGTCAATGGTAACTAACGCTTTGCCTTTTACGACCATCCATAATTCATCTCTTCGTTTATGAGACTGATAACTTAATCTCTGTCCCGCATTTACTACAATGCGCTTTACTTTGTAGCTTTGACCTTCTTCCATTACAATAAAGCTTCCCCACGGCCTGTCTTCAACATACATAACAACTCCGGTTAATTAAGTTCAGAAAATAATATAAAAGGTTAACAAATTCAAGTATTAAATAATTACAATGTCATTTTACCGTGCCGGCTTTGAGCGGGGCGTCATTTGTGGCAGTGACATAATAGAATTTTTTTGCTGAGCTTAAAGGGGCCGTGTAAAACAGGTCAGCCGTGTGCGAAACCTCGATAAATGTTCCGAAGGGATCGTCAGAGGCATAGACTTTATAATATCCGAATCCGGGGTACGGATCCCAGCTGAATGTAAAATCGGTACCGGTGACCGAGGTCGTCACCACTGGTCCGGCAAGCATATCCTGATAGAATTCGTATGCGCCCATATCAGGAGCCGTGCCGTAATAGTAAACTGTTTTTCCGGCAGAAAATGCGTGAACTCCGTCAATTATCATCCCTGCATTTATGCATGGCGAAGCCGAACTTAGAGTGTAATCGCTGTGCCACGGCAAATTAAATTCAGGATTAACGAAAATATTGCCTTCACCTGTAATGTTTGTGCCGTCGATAAAACAGTTATTAAAGAATCTGACGCCAAGCGTATCGTTTATTGTCAGGTTCGTCGGCTGATCAGACCAGTAGATATTGTTTATTATGTTTACCGGCCGATAACCTGTCCCGTGCAGTATAAAAAATCCCTGCAGAGTGTTATATATTGTGTTGTTGTAAACATTAACAGTGTCTGCGGCGTTCACGATCTTGATCCCTGCCCTTACGGCAGCGGGGCTCATATTTTCAAAACTGATCGTGTTGTACATAATATCCGCTTTTGACCCGTTGATCTCAATACCCGTAACGGAATTGCTCTGACCGTCACGGCTGACAATTTTGTTGCCTGATATCTCGCCCGGATCAGAGTTGTCGGTGATCAGAATGCCTGTCTTATATAGAATATCTTCCTTTGTCGCAGTGTCGGTGTCGAAGCTGACGGTATTGTTCGACAATCTGCCTCCCGAACCGTTCTTCATCATGATCCCGGCGTCTCCGCCGTCAATAATATTCCCTTCAATATCAGCCGAAACATTTGTGACATCGATGCCTATTCTGTTTGCGGTTCCTGATTTTGTAGCGGAATCTGCATCAAAACTTATAGTATTGTTCGAGATCCTGCCTGATGCAGCCTTGCCGTTACCGCTTTTAAAGGTGCTGCTGATCTTGATCCCGCCCTTTATCGTGCCGGAAAAACTCGAATTATCGACTTCGGCAAAATCCTGGTCTATTAATTCAAGGCCGAAAGTCCCGGTGCCCAGAGTATCTGCATAAAGGGTTAAGTTATTTATCGAGACCGCTGAAGGATTAACTAATTTTTGAGCCTTGACCGTAATATTATATAATTTAGTGTTGTGCAGAGTAAGATTTTCCGACACTGTAAAATTGTGTGCCGGTAAAGAGCTCTGTTCCCGTTCCCTGAGAGGTTCGATCGAGCAGAAACCGTCAAATTTTCCTGTCGGTGTAGTGAGGGATCTGATATAGAATTCGGTACTTCCTACAGCTTTGATGAAAAGCTGAGAATTAACCCCCAGCGTCAAAGTGTCCATGTAGAAGTTACCTTTGTCAGCTACAAGTATCGCGGCTCTGTTGTCGGGAACGGTATAGTCATCAGTAAGATAAAAATAAGTTTTGGCAGCTTCCGGGGTGCCTCCGTAAGCGCCTATATTCAGCCTTGTCCCGTCGGGATCATAAAGATAAGGATGCCCGGAATCTACGCAGGGGGAAAAAACAGACTCATGCATGTCATATTTATCAAGATCGTAATCGAACGACTCGGAAACAACGGGAGGATTTATAAATAGAGGACCCAGGCTGAAATTCGTTCCGCCGTCGCTGTAATCCTGTATGTCACAGTAGCTGAAAATGTCGTTCGGGAGAGGCGCTGAGACGTCGTCAATAAAGTAATTGCTCGGAGCCATACTCTGATCGAAATTGTTCCAGAGGATCGTGTTTTCAATAGAGGGGAAATTTCCTGTCGATCTGATGTAAATGCCTGATGTATTTCCCTGTTTTGATTTGGCCAGCATTATAATATTGTATGCGACCGTAGCGTTGGTGAACCTCAGGTTAAGAGGATTTTGAGTAAGACCCATGTCGATATGCACGCTGGACTGAATGTAAGATGTGTTTTTATATACCAGCAGATTTGAAAATTCCTGAAATGGAATATTGTCCGGAGTAGAGGTCATGAACATGCTGTAAATTGCGCTGCCCCAGCCTGAGGTGTTCCCGAAAAATCTGCATTTTGATATTTTTCCGGTAATTTTACTTTCATTCTGATAGAAGATCGCGCCGCCGCTGCTTCCGCTATTATACATAAAATCCGAACCGGTTATGTTCATAGTCAGGTTGCCGGAATTATAGTTGTCCATGATGTATATCGCGCCGCCGTCGGAAGTGCTGGTGTTCTGTTCAAAAACACATTTGTCAATAGTTAATAAACTCGGGCTTAAAGAATTGTTGAGTATGGAGACCGCACCGCCCTGATTTGCACTGTTGTAGTAAAAATAAGAATTGCTTACAGTTACGCTGCCGCCGTCTATCTTTAATGCTCCTCCAGATTCGCCGATGCAGTCTGTAAAACGGCAGAAAGATATGTTCAGATTGGATTCGGCAGCCGTTAGTCCGGCATTGTTTGAAAGATAGTCCGGGTACATAAAACTGAAGTTCGTGTAAATAAATTCGTTATTTGATAATGAGGAGCTTATAATAATTCCTCCCCATTGCGGTTCTCCGCTGTTCAGATAAGTAAATGTGACGGGCTCTTCAGCCGTTCCGTTAGATTTAATCTCGCCGTTAACAATAAGTTTGACTGCCGACGCGAATTTTATCAATGCTCCGGGTTCGATGATCAGAATATCTGATGCATTTACCGTATAATCTGACAAAATCTCTTTGTAGCCTTTCCATGTTGTCGTAGCTGAAAATGAAATAAAAACAACAGAAATAAGTGCGGGTATCAGTATTTTTTTCATAGCGGGCTCCGTTTGCAGAAATTCATATATTTTTGAAATATACATTATTCAAAAGATTTATTCAAATAAAAAAGCCCCTTAAATAAGAGGCTTTTTTCGAAAAAAGCTTATTTATTACCTGTCGGAATTTTATTAATTCTGATCTTCTTTTTTGATGGTTCGTCAGGTTTTATTTTGTCAGATGAGTTTTCTTTGCTTCCGGCAACTATATTTTCAGGTTCATACGATTTTGCCGGCGGTTCATTTGTAGCGACAACATAGAAGAATTTTTTCGTTCCTATTGCAGCTGTGCAGTTTGCTGATGCTCCGTGGTATAATATATGAGTAAATGTGCCGTACGGAACGTCGGAATCATAAACTTTATAATATTCGAATCCGGACACCGGGCTCCAACTCAAGTTGAAGTTAGTGCCTGCAACTGAAGCAGTTACGCTTGAAGGCGCAACCAGTTCCTGGTAAAGCTCTTCTGATCCGATATCGGGAGCTGTGCCGTAGTAATACACAGCTTTGCCGGCGTCAAATACATGGATGCCGTCAATGACAAGACCTGCATTTACGCAGGGTGATGTTGAAACTAAAGTAAAGTCATCTCTGATAGTGTCATAAAAATCAGGATCAGCGAATATATTATTCATGCCAAGCACTCTTGTGCTGTCGGCAAAACAATTATTTTGGAAAATGAAATTTGCGGAATCATTTACTGTAATACCGGAAGCGGTCTCCGTCCAGTATATATTGTTTACAACATTAACTTTATTTAAAGAAGGAATACTATAAAAACCCTGAAGAGTGTTGTAGATCGTGTTGTTGTAAATGTTTATTGTGTCAGAAGGACTTAATATTTTTATTCCTGTTCTTGTCCCTGCAGTACTGTAAATAAAGTTTAATGTATTGTAAAGCACATTGGCCCGGCTTGTATTTATTTCAATTCCGGTTACATTAGTGGTTTCATAGTCTTCATTTTTAATTAAATTGTTTGAAATTTCAGAAGAAACAGAGTTTTCAGATACAATTATACCGGTTTTATCGTAAATACCTTTTTTAGAGGCTGTATCGACATCAAAACTGACTGTATTATTTGATATTCTGCCGCTTGAATTTGATTTCATTACAATGCCCTCGTCACCGCCCTCAATGTCGTTGTTCTCTACATCAACATTAGCTTCAGATATTTCGATACCTGTTCTTTTCGGTGTGCCTGATTTGTTGTCAATTGCTATATTAGGATTAAAATTTATAGAGTTCTTTGATATAACCCATGGGGTTTTACCTGTAGCGCCGATATCTCCTGTAACAGCGATGCCTCCGAATTTACAGTCAATAAATTTTGAGCCGGTTATGTTTACATATCCTGCACCGTTGATTTTTATAGGATTTGTAGATAAACTCAGCGAGTCAACAAAGAATTTTGAATTCTGAATGATGATGTTCGAAGGTTGAAGATTTTTCTGTATGTTCAGTGAAATATTATATACATCGGAATTTATCAGCTGACACTGGTCAGTTACTGTAAGATATTGGACAGGTGTCTGAATGGCAGTGACACCTGAGTCCCTTAAAGTCTGGATCTTTGCATAGCTTTCGTTAAATTTTGCAACGGGTGTAATAATCCTTTTGGTAGTAATGTCGGAATTCTGCGCAGACTTTAAGAATAATTGGGAACCTGAAGTTAAATTGATCTCATCCAAAGATAATTTAATCGCTTTTCCCTGAAAGTCCAGTACTGTAGCGCCGTTTATATTCAGTGTTGTGTTTACAGATGCGGCAGGAATGATATTAAAATTTTTCGGCGTTGCTTCGACTGTGTTTCCGTATGCACCCATATTCACTCTTGTGCTGTTGATCTCAAAGCACGGTTCAGCAGGATCTCCGGCATCAATGCACGGCGACAATAAAGATAAATGGAAATCGTATCTGTCTTCGTCAAATTCTTCAGGTTCATTAGCATCTATTACTTCGGGAGCTCTCACAAAAACAGGCGGACGGCACATATTTGTGTCTATCCTGATATAACCGAAAATGTCACAATACCAGAAAATGCTGCTTAGATTCGGAAATTGAATTTCGCTGTCCTCGACTTTAAAATTACTTGGAAGCAGATTTGATTCGTTTCCCCAGATTATACTGTTTGCAATTTTGGGAAAGTTGCCGTTATTTGTTTTAATATGGATCCCGCTATCGCTAATCTTACTGTTCTTTGAAGATATTATTGAATTGTAAGCTATAGTAGCGTTAGTAAATTTCAGGTTCTGAGGGTTGGTCGTAAGCCCCATATCGATAAAAATACCGGATTGATTGAATCCGAGATTCTTGAATATCAGAATATTTGAAAATCTCTGTGCGAGAATAGCTCCGGGGATCGATCCCATGAATTTTGCATAGATTCCGCTGCCTTCAAAAGATTTATTACTGTAGATCATGCATTTTTCAAGCTGGATATCGATCTTTCCCTGATTGTCATAGTAAATCCCGCCGCCGTTTCCGCTTATATTTTCAGTCAATTTGCACAAAAAGATATTCAGATCCATATTGTTAACCGAACCTGAGTTGTCCTGTATCTGTATTGCGCCTCCGGAAACAGAACTTTCGTTTTTTGTAAACTGACAGGATGTAATATTTACCTGGCTCGGACCGACAGATGAATCATTAAGTATGTAGATCGCACCGCCGTAGGTTGCATTGTTCAGATCAAATACACTGTTGGCTACAGTAACATTGCCTCCTGTAATATTCAAAGCTCCGCCAAAATCTCCGCTGCTGTTAGTGAATGAACAATTGTTTATTGTGCAGGCGGATTCGTCTATGTTAATGCATGCTGTCTGCGATGCTGCAGGCACAGACATTAATGTGAACTTTGAATAACTTAAATCGGAGTTGCCTGACATTGACTGGATGTTTATTCCTCCCCAGGGTAATCCGGATCTGTCAAGCGGAGCAAATGTTATAGGGTCGAACTCTGTACCTGTGGCGTGTATCTCACCGTGAACTGTAAGTTTTACATCAGGCGCGAATCTTAACGTTGTTCCGGCTTCGATTGTCAGAATATCTGATGCATTTACCGTATAATCTGACAAAATCTCTTTGTAGCCTTTCCAGGTTGTCGTAGCTGAAAATGATATAAAAACAACAGAAATAAGTGCGGGTATCAGAATTTTTTTCATTGTAAGTTCCCTTTACTGAGATTCAAACATTTTAAATTATACATTCAAAAAAAGAAGCCGTTTAATTGTTTTTCGGACTTTTATTTATTCTGATCTTCTTTTTTAAAGGTTCGTCAGGTTTGATTTCCGTCCTTTTTTCCGTTACCGTCACTTCAGGTTGAATAATCGAACCCGATTTAGAAGGATCAGTAGTAGCGATCACATAGTAGAATTTTTTCGAAGTAGATATCGGAACTGTATAGGAAGTGTTGGTTGTTGTTCCGATCGAGCTGAAGTTTCCGTAGGGCAAGTTAAATGGATCGTCCGATGCGTATATTTCGTAGAAAAATCCCGGGACAGGATCCCAGCTGAAAGTAAAATTCGTTCCTGATACCGAAGTAGTAACATTAGGCGGAGTAGTCAGTTCCTGATAAAGCTCTTCTGATCCTATATCAGGTGCGGATCCGTAATAATAAACCGCTTTACCGGCATCAAACACATGAATCCCGGGAATTACCATTCCGGCGTTTACGCACGGTGACTCCGAATCGAGCGTAAAATCCTGCCTCTGCGGTCCGTTAAGAAGAGGATTGACATAAATATTGCCTGAACCGGTTATACCTGAAGGAAGGCTGTCAATAAAGCAGTTGTTATAAAACTTTACCTTTGTAGTATCGCTGACAGCAGAATAAGTGGTATTGTCCGACCAGTATATGTTGTTAGTCAGATTTATCTCTTTAGGTGATGCGCCCTGGGTTATATTGAAAGCTTGTAGAGTGTTATAAATGGTGTTGTTGTAAACATTTACAGTATTTGAGGGACTAACCACTTTGATACCGGTTCTTGTAGTTCCAGTAGTTGAACTCTCAAAACCTAAGGTATTGTACATGACTGTAGCCTCTGACAGATTGATCTCGATACCCGTGACGCTATCTAATGTATCATCTGCATTAATAATTAAATTATTGGAGATATCGGATGACATAGACTCCGAAAGAAGAATACCAATTTTAGGGAACAAACCTTTTTTTGAAGCCGTATCAACATCAAATGAAACAGTGTTGTTTGAAATCCTTCCGCTTGAGTTGGACTTCATAACTATCCCTTCGTCCCCGCCTTCAATTTCATTGTCTTCAATGTCAATATTGGCATTAGTTACTTCAATACCTACTCTTTTCAATGCTTTTGTACTCTTTGAAGCGACATCAGGATCAAAGCTTATGGTATTGTTGGCTATCCTTCCTGCAGCTTTTGCGGCTTTTCCTGTCGTGCCTGACCACGGCAGCCCGACGCATATTCCGCTTTGATAATCAACGAACTTAGAGTTCTCAATTGTTATCATATCGGTTTCGACTATGTTTACGGCATAAGGAGATATCGTTTGAGCTTCAGAGAAAAATTTGGCATCTTTAATTGATACTGAAGAAGCAAGGCCCGCTTTGTCTATATTTAGCATAATATTATAAAAATTCGCGTTGTTTATAGAAGCATTATCGCTTACTGTAAGTCCCTGTGCAACAGTAAGATCTCCGCTATTTGCGTCTCTTGAAGCCTCGATCGAAACATATCCTTCGAATTCAGTATGAGTTGCAGGCGGAGTGATCAGAGTTTGAGTGAGAATATTGGCGTTTTCAGCTGATTTTAGAAACAATTGAGAATTAGGCCCCATATTTATGTTATTTATGAGAAATTCTCCGGCTTTACCCTGAAAATCAAGGACCATTGCTGCGCCGGCTGCCACAGATACATCTGTGTTTGCAACAGGTGCTACGAGCGAGAAACTTCCTTTTGTAGCTTCGAGCGTACCGCCGTAAGCACCGATATTCAGCCTTGTACCGTCAGGATCGGTCAATGCCGGATCGCCCGCATTTACAACCGGGGAGCCAAGCGCTTCATGCATGTCGTATCTGTCAACATCAAATACTTCCAGAAGCGAATTCTGAGGCGGTCTGATGAAAACTGGCGGAGCGCTGATATTGTTACCGCCTTCAAAATTCTGAATATCGCAATACCAGAATATATTGAATGCCGGCGGATTGGTATCATCGTCTATCCAGTAGTTGCTAATACCGACCTGATCAGTGTTCCCCCAAAGAGTAGTATTTTCTATTTTTGCCGGATTTCCGTTTGATTTGATATATATTCCTGATGTGAACATCATTTCCGCTTTCAGAGGCATAATCGAGTTGAATGCGACAGTACAGTTAGTAAATTTGAGATCTTGTGGATTCTGGGTAAGCCCCATGTCAAGATATATTCCTGACTGCTGAGAGCCTGCATTCTTGTAAACGAGCAGGTTCGCGAATTTCTGCAGAGGTATGCTGTCGGGGACGAAAGGCTGGAATCTGGCATATATAGCAGAACCCCAGTCCGAAGTGTTTCTGAGTATGCGGCATTTAGAAAATTCAGCATTGATCTTCCCTTCGTTCTGATAGAATACGGCTCCGCCCAGACCGCTGTGATTATCGAACATAAGAGATCTCGTAATATTCAGATCCATAAAACTAGGAGACGCCGGATTATCCAATATATATATCGCACCGCCGTTACTCCATCCGTCATTATTCTGAAACCGGCAGGAATTGATATTTATCAGCGAAGGCACATTCGAATCATTATAAATATGTATAGCGCCTCCATTCGGAGATCCGTTAAGCGTAAAATAAGTATTCTGCACAGTTACATTTCCGCCTGTGATCTTTATAGCTCCACCAGCCTCGCCATGGCAGTTGATGAACTTACAGTAATTTAAACTGGCGTTCGACTGGAAAATGGAAAGTCCGCCGTTCCCCGAACCCATAGGAGCGGTCATGAAGTTAAAGGAGGTGTAATTGAACACATTGTTGCCTGACATTGAATTGATAACGATTCCGTCCCATTCGGTCGAGACCCTGTCGAGAGCGGCAAGAATCACAGGATCAGTTTCAGTTCCGTTCGCTGTGATCTGTCCGTAAACGGTAACGGATACTCCTGGCGCAAATCTTACGGTAGTTCCGGCTTCGATTATTAAATTGTCGGTCGAACTGATCGTAACATCTGTTATAATCTCTTTATATTTCCGCCAGATTATATCCGCGGAAAATGCGTACGCCATACTTACTAGAACGGCTGTCAGAATAAATTTTTTCATAACACACTCCCCAGTTTGTTATTTTAAACTATCTTTTTTCTTAATGCTGATCTTCCTTTTGATTGTTCCGGTGTTTGTAATCTCTTTTTCATTATCATCTTCTATGACGGGATCAGCTTTAACTCCGTCTCTCAATGCCGTTACGCGGTAAAAATATTTTGCTCCTGCTGAAGTAGAAGCCGACCAGTATGTGCTAGCGGTATTTTTCAAAAACATAAAAGTACCGTAGGGAGTTTCAGATCCGTAAATGTTGTAAGAAAGTGCGTCAGGAACGGCTGACCAGTTGAGAGTTAAAGTAGTTCCGGTCAGTGAAGTTGTAAGGTTTTGAGGGGCGTAAAAATTTGATTCCTGATAGAACTCAACAGCGCCGATGTCTGGAGCAGAGCCGTAAAAGTTAACATTGTAAGTATGATAATCAGGTTCGTACCTTCCCGAATCGATACATTTTGATTCCCGCCACAGGTAATAGTCATTTACTTTGGACGACTGGAACAGCGGATTGTCCTGTAATGTACCGTATTCATCTTTAACAGCTTCCCAGTTAATATATCCGACGATGTCATTATTGTAAAGCACAAGATTGGTCCTGTTTCCGGTAATATTAGTTTCATACGGACCGTAAAAAATATTATTGTAAAGTTTTATATTGTACGGAGTATAATTATCCACAATACCGTAATTTGAATTGAAAACAGTGTTGTTTATAAAGATGGAGTTGTCAAGAAGGTTATAAGTATAGAATCCGTACCTGAGAAGTTTGGGATCATATCCTGCGCTGAAACTTATAATATTATAGTACGCATTTATATACGAATCAGAAACATCAATCGCCCGGAATTCAGGAGTGGTCATGTCATCGCAGTTTATTTTATTATGGTCAACTTCGTAATATGCCCCGCCGAAAAGATAAACGGCTCTCTTCAAAACCGCTCCTTTCGTGGCTGTGTCCGCATCAAAACTTACTGTATTATTTGATATCCTTCCCGAAGAAGCAGAGGCTTCTACGCCTTCATTAGGATTGTTTATAGTGTTTCCTGTAACCTTGGTACTGTCGCAGTTTTCTACTTTTATTCCCTTAGCTTTTGTCTCTCCCTTGGAAGCGGTGTCCACATCAAAACTGATCGTGTTGTTGGATATTCTTCCTTTAGTGGCTTTATCAAATTTTGTCACGGGATGGTAGTAAATACCTATCCCGAAGTTATCTACAGTATTGCCAGTAACATCAAAATCAGGTGAAGAGACCTGAACACCTGTCAGGTTTTCATTATAATCGTAAACATAAACTCTTGAATCGATCAGATTTGACGAAGCTCTCGAATTAACATTAACAGCCATGTTATTAAATTCCACGCCGGTACAATTGATATTTTCTATGTTCACAATATTATAAGGTATCTCACTTTGCTCCAAAGTAGCCATTCTCTGGATCCTGGTAGTGTATTGATCCCCGATCTTTTTACCGTAAGTTTCGAGAGTTGTTATATAAATGTTCGGGTTATACATACTTGGAGCTACGAATATCTGGCCGCCGTCCTCTACGATTACATCGTTCAGTATAACATCTTTACCTGTGTATCTGCAGTCCAGTTTTATTGTTTCACCCGTTTTGACAGAAATGCTGACAGGTTCAGTGTAAATTATCGTTTCATATTTTGAAGTTGTGGCTTCGAATGTGTTGCCGTATGCTCCTATATTTACAATAGTTCCGTCCGGTTCGATCGATATCGTTTTAGGATCCCCCGCGTCAACGCAGGGCGATTCAAGAGATATGTGATAGTCGCCTCTCAAATAGTTCTCATAAGGATCGCAGCTGTAATAATTCACACTTCTCTGATAAAGTGAATTTGCGGAAATGTTGCCTGTTCCCTCAATGTAATTCGTGGAGTTGGAATACCTGACAAATGCAGCAGGATTTATGGCAGGATAGGCTGCGACATCAACTGTTACTCCGGCTCTGCTGTTGTTCCACAAAATGCAGTTTTTTATTCCGAAATAATTCTGAAGATCCGAGCTGTATCTGACATAAAAGCCACCTGAACCTGTTTTAGAATTTAAATTGAGATTGTTTACGATGTCGTTATTCTCAAAAATAATCGCTGACGGATTGACCAGCTGATCCGTATTATAATAGACACCGCCCGAATAATCAGATGCGGTATTATTTGATATGATATTATTGGTTATCACAACCGGCGGGATCTCTGAAGTTGATTTGTGAAGAACAGTCAATCCTGCACCGTAAAAAGAACGGTTGTACATGATCTTGTTGCCGAGTATTTCGACAGAGTATTTCGCTTTTATTCTAACAAGAATTCCGCCTCCGCTTCCGCCGACACCCTCAATGTTATTGAGTGAATTGGACACTATATCGTTTTCCTGAATTTTGATAAGCGAGTTGTACGATTCAATTTCATCCACAAAAATTCCTCCTCCGCCGGCGGTCGATGATTCAAGCGAAGTGACCCTGTTGTTGATTATTACATTCTTGTAAATGTAGGAATCAGTGAATTTGTCATCAATGTTGTTGCTTATATAAACAGCTCCGCCGCCGTATAATGCAGCGTTGTTCTCGATCTTGTTATAAGTGATATTGACCGAAGAACTGTTCACAGATATCGCTCCGCCTGTGTCTGCTTTATTATCGTGTATCTGCGAATTTGAGATGTTTACAAGAGAGTATTCCATAAAAATACTTCCTTTTCCGTCTCTTCTGTCAATGTTTTCGATTATACAAAAATCAATTTTTGAAGTGTCTTGAGCCGCGCCCAGAAATTCTATTCCGCCCCAGTAATCAAATTCGGAAAATTCAGGTTCATAAGAAGTGAATTTTATCATTGCCTCTGCCGTTCCTACAGCGAGCAGCTGACCCTCCACGATCAGTCTTGCGTCATGGGCGAATCTCACTACTGTTCCGGGCTGTACTACAAGAATACTGCCGCTTCCGACGATATAATCTGATTCAACTGTAACATATCCGATCCATTCATCCGCTGAAAAAATGCTTGAGAACAGAGCCGTGATAAGAATTATTGAAGTTCCGATAATATTTTTCATTTTCCTTCTCCTTTTATACAATCTGCAACAAAAATAACCGGATCTCAACAGTTTTGCTGTGATTGCCGTCACAAATAAAATAATAATAATATTCAGTAAACACAAAAGAAAAAGTAATTGATTTTTTTTCGATGTCAGATATAATAAGCTTGATTATCGGCTGTTAAAATCATATCTTATCGTTTGTAAGAACAGGCTAAATCAATCAGGATGAAAAATGGTCAGAACGAGATTTGCTCCGAGCCCGACGGGATACATGCACATCGGGAATTTAAGAACTGCATTATACGCATATCTTATAGCAAAGAAAAACAACGGTAAATTTTTGCTGAGGATAGAGGACACCGACCAGAAAAGGACAGTGGAAGATTCGGTTGAAGTGATTTATTCCAGCCTTTCACTGGCGGGTATCGAATACGACGAAGGTCCGGATAAGGACGGCGGTTACGGGCCTTATATTCAAAGCGAAAGAAGAGATATCTATAAAAACCACATTGAAGAACTTATATCAATGGGCAAAGCTTTCAGATGCTTCTGCACGAAGGAAGAACTTGATATAGAACGGGAAGAATTCTCAAAAAAATTTCCTGACAGACCATTCAGAGATAAGTGCAGAGAACTTTCAAAGGATGAAAGCGAGAGAAACATTTCTCAGAATAAACCTTATGTTGTACGCCAGAGAATACCGGAAACGGGGACCACAACATTCAGCGACATTGTTTTCGGATCGATCACTGTCGAGAATAATACGCTTGACGAACAGGTTTTAATGAAGGCCGACGGTCTTCCGACCTACAACTTTGCCAATGTGATAGACGATCATCTGATGGAAATATCACATGTAGTCAGAGGTTATGAATATCTTTCTTCAGCGCCTAAATATAATTTACTTTATGAAAGCTTCGGTTGGAATATCCCGCAGTACATCCATCTTCCGCATATAATGAGAGAGGACGGAAAAAAACTGAGCAAAAGAGAAGGCGACGCTTCATTCCAGGATCTTCTCGACCAGGGATATCTGCCTTCGGCAATAATCAACTATATTGCCATGCTGGGCTGGAACCCGGGTACCGAAGAGGAGTATTTTACCTTAGAAGATCTGATACAGAAGTTTTCTCCCGAAAGAATAAACAGATCGAACGCGATATTCACAAGAGACAAACTGACTTGGCTAAATAATATACATATCAGAAAAATGTCTTTTGAAGAATTTCAGAAAAAAGCTTCGGAGTATTATCCAAAAGGCATGTCTTCAAAATACGATATAAACAAGATCGGCAGGCTTATACACGAAAGGCTGGAAACATTTGTTCAGATCAAAGACAAAACCGATTTTTTTCTAACAGTTCCGGATTACGATATTTCATTGTATGAAAACAAAAAGATGAAATCAGATCCGGTTGCAGCTAAAAAAATGCTTGAAAAGATAATCCCGGTTTTTGATACGGTAACAGAATGGAACAATGAAACCGTTTTCTCGGCAATGAATGAACTTATTCAGAAAGAGGGATGCAAGAGCGGGACCGTTCTGTGGCCTGTTAGAATAGCTCTGTCCGGAAAATTATCCACCCCCGGAGGCGCGAGCGAAATTGCGGATATTATAGGTAAAACTGAGACAGCAGCAAGATTAAAGGCGGCTGTTAGGAAACTTGGAGAATAAAAGGATCATCGGAGTAAAAATGAGCGAAGAAAAATATATCAGACCGACATGGGACCAGTATTTCATGGAAGTCATGAACGCGGTTTCAAAAAGAGCGACCTGCGACAGGGGAAGAAGCGGCTGCGTTATAGCCCGTAAGGGACAGATCCTGACAACGGGATATGTGGGTTCTCCGATCGGACTGCCGCACTGCGACGAGGCCGGTCATCAGTTCAAAAAAATGCTCCACGAGGACGGAAGCATCTCCGAGCACTGCGTAAGAACGGTACACGCAGAGCAGAACGCCATCTGTCAGGCGGCTAAACTCGGAATATCTATCGAAGGCGCGACCCTTTACTGCAGGATGACTCCGTGCAGGACATGCGCCATGCTTATTATCAACAGCGGCATAAAAAGAGTAGTTGTCGAAAGGAAATATCAGCGCGGCCAGGAATCGGAGGATATGTTCAGACAGGCGTGCGTTGAGCTTGTTATTATAAATGACGAAATTCAAAAATACTAAATAATTTAATCTTAAGGCGCTGATGATCTCCCGCGAACAGATAGAAAAAGTACAGAATACAGCTGATATTGTAGATATCATCGGCGAAAGGATCGATGTAAGAAGAGCCGGATCGAACTACAAGGCAAGATGCCCTTTCCACGACGAGAAAACTCCATCGTTCATGATATCGTCATCAAAGCAGATATTCAAGTGTTTCGGCTGCGGAGCGTCCGGAGATTCCATAAAATTCGTTATGATGTACGATAATGTATCTTATCCTGATGCTATAAGACATATAGCCGCGAAATACGGGATAGAGATAGTTGAAACGTACGGGGACCGTATTAAAGACCCCGCTTCTGACGACCGGAAAGAACAGCTGAGGATATTAAATAAAAACGCATGCGATTTTTTCCATGAAAATCTTATCAGAGAATACAAAAAAGAAAATTCGGGGGTCATAAAATATCTTAACGATAGAAAGATAGACCGTGAATATGTCGATAAATTCATGCTTGGTTACGCTCCGGATGACTGGCAGTTCCTTGTCTCCGATCAGAGATTCAGCGTCTATAATGACGAAATCCTTGTAGAAGCGGGACTGAGAAAAAAGAATGAGAAGGGACATGTTTACGATCAGTTCAGGAACAGGCTGATATTTCCGATATATGATCAGATGGGTAATGTAGTCGCCTTCAGCGGAAGAACTCTCGACGATGAAATTCCTCCGAAATATCTTAACTCCCCTGAAACTTCTCTGTATAAAAAGACCAATGTTCTGTACGGGCTTTATCAGGCTATGGACACGATCAGAAGATCTAAAGAAATAATACTTGTTGAAGGAAACATCGATCTTATTTCCATGCATAAATTCGGTTTCACTAATACAGTAGCTATATGCGGTACTGCTTTCACAGAAAATCATGCGCTTCTAATCAAAAGAAATTCAGATAAGATCACGGTTCTTCTTGACGGAGATGAACCCGGCAGAAAATCAGCGCTGAGAACTTCAGAGATACTTATTTCATGCGGGGTAATACCGTCAATAGTTATACTGCCGGAAGAATCCGACCCGGACAGCTTTCTTAACGAAAGAGGATCAATTGAGCTTAAAGATCTAATGGATGACCCGATGAACATAGTTGAACTCAGTATTTTGCTCCACAGGGGAAATGATCCTGAAGATCCGAACAGCAAAGTATCGTCGGCAAAAGCGGTCATAGGCACTTTAAAAAAAATAAAAGATATGATAACGCTTGAGCTTTTCATGAAGGAGGCAGCCCTAAAACTCGGTATTGATATTACCGTTTTGAAAAAAGAGCTGTCACATACACAGGATAACCATGCAGAAAGAAACAGAGTCATACACGAAAAAAAGCAGGAATATTTAGCCAGAAATGATGATATGATAGAATTCAGTATCGCATATCTTATGCTTTCCGACGAGACATCGAGAAAGAGATTTCTGACTGAATTAAGAGAAGAGGATTTTAAGAACGATGAGATATCAAGATTGTTCCGAAGAATTTACGAACTGTTTGAAGAAGGTGAGCAGATAAAATTAAATAATATTTTATTTGACTTTGATGAAAAATTCAAGGATTTTATGATAGGTTTCGTTATCGAGCAGGACAGGGCATTCTCGGGAGATACTGATAGTACTGAAAGCGAAACTCAAAGAAAGAAAATGGAAAAAGCTTTCTCTGATAATCTCTGCAAGATGAAGGCAAGAAAGATCGGGGAGAAGATAAAAAATCTGAACTCTGAGCTTAAATACACTGCTGATGCTGATAGGCAGAACCAGATCCTGAATGAAATATCAGGGCTTAAAATGCACCAGAAGCAATTTATCAAAAAGTAAAGCCGCGGGATGAAGACCATGAAGGAAAAAATAGAATACCTAAGAGAGCTTCCGATCATCAGACTTCTAAAATCTGAGGAATTAAACAAAGTGGAAGATAAATTCCACATCGAGAATGTGTCAAAGAATAAATTTGTATTCGAGGAAGGCAATTCCTGTATCTGGGTTTACTTTGTTTGTTCAGGCAGGGTCAAACTGCTTGCTCATTCGTCTGCGGGAAAGGATTTTATAATTAGGATTGTGCCATCAAACGATCTGATCTCTGATAACAATCTTATATTCAGGAGGGACCCTGAATGCGCATACAGTGCAAAAGCGCTGGAAACTTCAGTCGTCGCAAAGATCTCAACAAATGATTTTGTATCATTTCTTGATAAAAAGCCTGAACTCTTCAAAAGCTACGCAGAGATCATTGATGCTCATCTGCTGGAAGCTTATCAGAGCCTTAAAAACATGGCTTTCGAAAAAGTTGAAAGAAGGATCGCCCGTCATTTAATACAGTTCGCAAAAAATACCGGAGAAAAAACTGATTCCGGAATAAAGCTGGGAGTCAAACTGTCAAGACAGGAAATCGCGAATTTAACGGGCACTACGATTGAAACAGCTATACGGGTCATGAGCAAATTCAAAAAGTTGAAAATCATTTCAGAAAAAGAAGGTCATATTTTTATAATCGAGAGGCATAAACTTGTCAATGTAGCCGAAGAATTTTAATAAGTAAATTAAAGAGATCAAAAATGAACAGCTCAATGAAAGACACAGCAGGCAGGATCGAAAAACTTTTTAAAGAAGATAAAAGATTTTTCGTTTTTTATGCGGATTTGATCAGGGAGACGGGAAATCAGGACAAGGCATTAAAAATACTCAAAGATAATATAAACCTGTTCACCGATTATTACACAGGTGAACTGGTTCTTGGAGAAATGTTTTTCAACCAGAGAAAATTCGATCAGGCAGAAATGCTTTTCAGGGGAGCTCTGAAAAAAGATAAAACATGCGTAAAGGCTATGAAATACCTTTCGGTCCTTGAAGAAGCCAAAGGAAATAAAACAGCTCAGATCGATATTATGCACGAGCTGCTCAAGTATGATCCATTCGACCAGGACGCAAAGAATTTTATCAGAATGAATACTGCGGTTAAATCAGCTCCGGATACAAAACCGGAGCCTCAAGTAAAGGAAGAGAAACCAGCCGATCAGTCACAGAAGCCGGCACAATCCTTTGATCCGGACGAGTATTTCAGCAAGATCAATTCATCAGATGATATTCAAGTGCCCGAAATATCATTTGAAACCGCTGAAGATAATTTGAAAAAACACAAATTCACCGAAGAAGTCCTTAATAAAGAAAAAAGTTTCTCGGAAGATATCACGGAAAGCCTCGACACATTGACAAAAAGCTTTATTACTGAATCAAAAGCGGCAGAAGATAAAGCGAAACTGACCGATTATTCCGACATAATAAAAGTAAAACCTGAAGTAAAACCTGAAGTAAAACCTGAAGTAAAACCTGAAGTAAAACCTGAAGTAAAACCTGAAGTAAAAAACGAGCTTGATCTGAATTATCAGGATAAAGACCCGAAGATCGCAAAAATTCTAAGCGAGCTGAACCTTCCTTCAAAAGAGTACAAAGAGAAAATGATGGCTTTATCGGAATATCTTAGCGAAGACCCTGAGGATTATGAAAGACAGGTTAATTTTGCCCGTGCTAAATTCAAATTCGCAGCAGCATCAATAAAGAAAGAACTCCAGTACTATTCAAAGAAGATCAAAGAAGAACCCAAAAATGAAAAATACAATCAGATCATGAAAACTTATAGAGAAGAACTGCTTAAGCTCGATAAAGATCTTATTGAGGATTTGAACAGACTTAAAAATCTGTACTATTAAATGAAAAAGCTATTTATAACAGTATTTTTAACCTGCATTATCACTACTGCATGCTGTAAGGTTTTTAGAATTGAGACATCACCCGCATTCTACGGTATCGAGTACTTTAAGAATGATTCTGTAAAGAACGGGCCGGTAAAAATTAACTCAAAGACCGACATTCCGGAGCTTTTCGAACCGAAACTCCAAACGGCAGAACAATCGACGGCAGACAGCGTTTATCAGGATGTGAACGGTTTCAGGCTCCAGGTTTTTAAGACCGGCAACATTAACGAAGCCAAAAAAAGAGAAGCGATGTATGTAGAGACTTTTGGAGAGGAGAATGTTATTTTAAAGTTCGAGAATCCGTTCTACAAAATAAGAGTGGGGAGATTCAGAAGTAAAGAAGAAGCCGCAGAATATCAGAACCTGTTAAGCAGAAAGGGAATTAATGACACTATAATTATTCCCGATGTAGTAAAAGTGCTCATGCCGGCTATGAATAAAAAAATTGAATAAGTGATAATAAAATGATTATATCTTTTGAGGGTATAGACGGCTGCGGAAAATCCACGCAGATAGCTCTGTTAACAGACGAACTAAAAAGTCATAATAAAATGACGGTCGTATTAAGAGAACCCGGCGGAAATAAAATAAGTGAAAAAATAAGGGAACTGCTTCTTGATAATAAAAACAGCTCCATGCGTAGCGAGACAGAACTATTGCTATACATTTCAAGCAGAACGCAGCTTGTAAGAGATGAAATAAAAAAGCTGCTGGATGATAATTATATAGTTATACTTGACAGATTTTCAGACTCAACTACTGCGTATCAGGGATATGGAAGAGGGCTTGATCTGGAAATTATACGGCAGCTGAATTATTTTGCTACGGACAATGGCAGATATATGCCTGACATAACTTTCTTTCTGGACATGCCGGTCGAAACGGCTTTTTCGAGAATGATTTCGAGAGGCGAGGAAATAAACAGAATGGAATCTTCCGATAAAGGATTTTTCGAAAGGGTCAGGAACGGGTTTATACATATTTCTGAAAACGAACCGGATAGAGTCTTTCGTATAGATGCCTCTCTGTCAAAAGACAAAGTATTTGAACAGATTAAAAACATATTAAAATCGAGAAATATTATATGAAAAGATTTACTGTATTATTTTTATTGACCGCAACCGCATTTCTGCCGGCACAGGACAAAGCCGCTGATTATTATAAAGAACTCTCCGATAACATCAAGCTGTATTTTGACATACTTCTAACGCTGAATGAGAATTATGTAGATACGGCGAATGTAGAAGAGCTTATGACAAATGGGATCAATGCTATGCTTTCGGTAACGGACCCGTACACGGTTCTTCTGAAAGAATCTGAAATCGATCATTACAGCGAACTTTCGACCGGGAGTTACGGCGGAATAGGAATTTATCTGGGTACGAGCGGACCGGAGAAGAGGCTCACGGTAATATCCCCTATGGACGACACGCCGGCTTCAAAAGTGGGATTACGGGCAGGTGATCAGATCATCTACATAGATGACAGGGATACAAAGGGAATGTCTGTAAAGGACGCGTCTGATTATCTAAGGGGAGAAGCCGGGTCAAAGCTTAAACTGAAAGTCAGGAGGATAGGAGCAGAATCTTTGCTGATCTTTAACATAACCCGGGCAAAGATAAATATCCAGAACATTCCGTACTCTGAGGTTATTGACAATGAAGTGGGTTACATTAAGCTTACTCAGTTCACAGCAACAAGCTATTACGATTTTACAAAGGAATTTGACAAACTGATATCTCAGGGAGCAAAATCACTGATAATCGACCTCAGATACAATCCCGGCGGCCTGCTCGAGTCGGCCGTGAAACATTGCAGTTCCTTTCTTCCGAAGGGCAAGCTTGTCGTATCAACAAAAGGACGAGGCAGCAGAATTGATAACGAATATTTTACAGAAACAGCGCCTTTAGATACAGAAATACCGCTAGCGATCCTGATAAACGGATCAAGCGCATCAGCTTCAGAAATATTTGCGGGATCTCTTCAGGACCATGACCGGGCCGTTATTATCGGTGAGCCTTCTTTCGGTAAAGGTCTTGTACAGCAGCTGTTCGATGTAGGAATGATGAAAAAAAGAAACCTGAAAATGACAGTAAGAAAATACTATACAGCCAGCGGCAGGCTTATTCAGAAAGAAGATTATTTCGGGGATAAAACTCTCAACGGCACAGATACTGTTTATTTTAAAACTTTCATTAACGGAAGAAAAGTGCCGTCCGGGGTCGGAATAATTCCGGATGTCATGATCGAAGACAAAAAGTATTCCGATTATGTAGCTTCTCTAAAAATGAACAATTTATTTAGTAATTTCATGTACGATTTTCATATTGAGAATCCCGAGTTCAAATACGGCGGAACAGCTGATGACAGTCTTGTAAATGCGTTCAGGGATTATATCAGGAAAAATGCATTCGAGTATGTAAGTTCCGGCGAAACAATGGCGGACTCGCTTCTTTCGTTTTCAGAAAAAAACAAATATTCCGAAGAAATAATCAGACAGATAAAACAAACTCTGGATGCCTTCAAAAAATCCGGCGGGAATGATTTCGAGCATAACATTGAAGAGATAAGATCGAATATAGAAATAGAATTTGGCGTTTATAAAAACGGCAACAGAGAAAAGTACAGAATAATAAATCGGAGAGATCCCCAGATAAGAAAAGCGGTAGAAGTTCTTAAGAACAAAAACGAATATAAAAGACTTTTGGGGTACCGATGACCGGGGAGGGTATAAAACTATTTCTACTTAATCTTGCGAGAGAGAGCATTAAAAGCCGTTTCGAAGGGACTGATATAAGAAAAACTATAAATAAAGATTCCGTTCCCTCTGAAATTCTGGACGATGGAGCCTGTTTTGTAACTTTAACAAAGAATAATGATCTTAGAGGGTGCATAGGGTCTCTTGAAGCTTACAGACCGCTTTATGAAGATATAATTTCAAATGCCGTTAATTCAGCATTCAGGGATAACAGGTTCGCTCCGCTTGACAGATCTGAGCTTAATGAGATCAAAATCGAGATTTCAATATTATCTGAAAGGATCTTGATAGAATATGAAAATTTTTCGGATCTGAAAAAGAAGATAATTCCAAATAAGCACGGCGTTTATCTGACATACAGCTACAATTCAGCTACTTTTCTTCCTCAGGTATGGGATCAGCTATACACGCATGAGCAATTTTTCAGCCATTTATGCAGAAAAGCCGGTTTATCTGCGGATTTTATTTTTTATAACAAACCTAAGATCGAAATATATACTGTTGAGCATTTCGAAGAAAAATAAAAAGACCGTTTGAAACGGTCTTTTTATTAGCTGTGAAACAAACTATTTATACTGATCTATGGCAGTTTGCAGCTTGGCTTTTGGAACAAGACCGATTATTGACGACATTACTTTTCCCTGTTTAAAAAACAATGTTGAAGGAACAGACAGAATGCCGTACTCAGCAGCCAGCTCTCCATCGTGATCAATATCGACATAACATACTTTGACATCTCCGTTCTCTTTAACGATCTCGTCAATTATAGGATCGAGCTTTTTGCACGGGCCGCACCACTCGGCACCAAATTTAACTATTGTAAGTTGAGCCTGAGTTAAAACCTCATTCTCAAAAGTTGACTTTGTGACTTTTAAAGCGTTGCTCATAAATACTCCTTTTTATTTATCAGAAACAATTTTCTTCATCTTCTTAAGCATTCTTTCTCCTTCAACCAGCCCCTGAATTTTTTCTTCAACTTCACCGTCTGAGTTTATGAACAGGATCAGAGGAATGTTCGTTGCGCCATATTCCTTATACTGGGAAATGTACTTCCTTGAAAATTCGCTATCTTTATCAGTAAAGTCAAGTTTAATCGGAATAAAATATTTGTCCGCAAATTCGATCACTTCAGGCTGATTCCAGGTAACTTTATCCAGTTCCACGCAATTCATGCACCATTTTGCCCAGAAATCTACCATTACCAGCTTACCGGATCCTTTTGCAGATTCAACAGCTTTTTCAATTATAAGTGTGTCCGAATCAGTTTTTTCAAAGGGCACATGTTTCTCAGAGTTTATATCCTCAATTGCTGCCCCGCCCCCTGAGAAAGGCAGAGGTGTATAATGGGAAATTGCTTTCAGCGCAAAAACGATACTGATGATAAATATGAAAATTCCTAAAGACTTTCCAATGTATGTAAAAAAATTAGCTTCATCTTTTTTAATTGGTGAAAAAGCGCCGATGTAAATAGAGAGAAGTATCGAAAGAACACCTATCAGAAAATAAAGCAGCTGGTCAGGGATCACTATGCTGATAAAGAAAAGAGCCGCGCCTATCATCACTACTCCGAAGAATTTCTTTATTTTTACCATCCATGATCCTGCATGGGGCAGTGCATTGATGGCTCCCGAAAAAGTTCCCAGTACGATAAACAATAAACCAAGGCCGAAAGCGAAAGCTATGAATAAGAGCCAGCCGTATAGAACATCTCCCGCGGTCGCAACATGGATGAGAAGTACAGCAAGAACAGGCCCTACGCATGGAGCGGCAACAACTCCGCTTACCATTCCTATTATCATTGCGCCTAAGATACCCTTGCTTTCCTTTCCTTTTTTCATCCATTTAGTCTGCTGATCAGAAGATATGATATTCATATCCCACACACCGAACATGCTCAGAGCCAGAATCGTAAATATCGATGCGATCACTACTCTGACATAAGGATTTGCAGCTATATCGCCCACGCCGAAAATGCCGCCGAGAAAAGATGCGAGCAGTCCTACAACAGAATATGTTATGGCAAGGCCTACTACAAAAAACAAAGAAAGAAAGAATCCCGCGGACTTTTTCTTTGCGGATTTTGCACCCATATAAGAGATCACAACCGGAATAACGGGATAAACGCACGGCGTCATGCTGTCGAGTATTCCTCCGAGAAAAGCTATTAGGAAAACAAGAAGTGTCCATGTTTCTGAGCCTTCAAGAATGGCTGCAAGCTTTTCTTCGAGCGTCATTTCATCGTCTTCACCCGAGAAAGCGTCAAATACGTCTCCGACGGTCTTTTCATCAGCTTTAATTTCAGGAACCGGTTCACCGGCTGCGGCAGTTTTATCTTTGAACTTTGCCGGGTCCCAAATTGAGAAGTCTATTTTAATATCTTTTTCAACAGGCATAAAACAGGATTCGTCTCCGGTTTCCGTGCATACCTGGTAAGCGACTTTTATTGATCTATCAATGGAATCTTTATAAATACCTTCAAATTCATAGTTGATTATACCTTTATATACCGGTTCGTTTTTGTATGTGCTTTTTCCTGAAATAATATTTCCTTTTTCTTTCAACTCAGGAAATCCTGTTGTGTCGAAGTAAAAATATTCGCCTTCGGTTATATGATATCCTGAAGGGACATCGATCGAAAGTAAAAGCCTGAATTCGTCTCCCGGCTTCAAACCGGTTCTGTCGAAGCAGTGGCTGACAGCGACATTCTTTTCAGGATCAAACCCGGCTTCTGCGAAAACTGTAAAGACAGTGATGATCATTAATAGAGTAAACAATTTTTTCATAATCAATTCCTCTTTAAGTACTTTAATCCTCCAATATATAGTAAAAACACTACGTTATCAAGAAAAAATTTCAAAAAAAAACACCCCGCTGAGGGGTGCTCGAAATGTTTTTTTAGACAGAATTATTTCTGAATAATCCAGGAACCTTCAAACCCGTCATTTTTTAATTTATCTTTTACATCAAGAGCTTCCTGATTGGTAGCATATCCGCCTATTAAAACTTTAAAGAGGCTGTTTTCATTGTAAACTACCGCATTGGTATATCCGAGATCGGAAAGTTTCTTTGCTATAAATTCATCTGCAGTTTCTCTGGTGGAAAAAGCACCTATCTGAATGTAGTACTCGCCCGAGTCAGCGGATTTATCATAAAAAATGTACGAGTTCTGAACAAAGGCATCGGCGTAATTAGGCAGAGATTTAATTTTGTCCCTCATTTTTTCGGCGTCGATTTTTGATAGGTAATCTCCAACCTGTACCTTATAAAGATTGTCGTCGGCAAGGATAATATAGATTCTTTCATTTATGTCTTTCATCGCAAGAGTTTTTATTTTTTCTGCATTCGCTTTCTCTTTAGCGGCAAATATCTGGACACGATAGCCTATGACTTTATTAAAAGTGTCTTTTTCCGCTGCGGGTACCGGCTCTGTTGCGGCTGAAGAAGATCCTGAAGTTTCGGGAGGAGTGATTTCTTTTTTATATACTTTTTTTGGAACTGAATAGACTTTGTCAAATCCTGCGGCGAGAAGCTTGTCTTTAAGAATGTTGGCTTCCTCTTTATTCTGACAGTCTCCGGCATAGATCATGTATTTATCGACGATAAATTCCATATAAACTGGTTCCTGTACAGCTTCAACTATCTGTTTTTCCAGCACAAGAGCATCTTTTTCAACATCAACTGAAGCTACTTTGATCCTGTAACCATCTATCATATCTCTTTTACTAAGGTCCTCTTCTATCACTATCTTGTTTGACGGATCGTCCGGACCGTATTTAGTCTCGGTTACCCCTCTTGTCGGTGTACAGGAGGAAATGACAAATAAGGCTATTACAGCTATGATCAGTGACAAAATGAATTTACGCATCTAAACCTCCGGCTGAATTTTCTTTTTCCGGCGCACTTTTTGTGAGCTTAGTGTGAATATAAGAAATTTAAAGAATAAATCAACATAAAAAAGTAGTAAATTTTGTTGATAATTCCAAAGGATTTGTTTATAATCTTTAGTTAAATTATGTAACGGGGTGTCATGGAAAGGGTATTCAGCAGCATTATAGCGGTCATATTATTAACGGCAACTATGCTTTATTCTCAGGAAAGCAGGTCAAAGAGCCAGTTTCAGGGATTTGGCAAGGGCTATATCAGCGGAACTTATAATCTTTATCCTTCTTTTATCAGCGAGATAAATGATGAAGTGAAAGAGTTCGGGGCCGGAGAATTTGAAAAATCGGTTTTCCTATACGGCGGAGAAATATGCGGGAATGCTAATCCGGCTTTCGGAATAGGCGTTCACTATTTCACAGGATCAGATCAGGTTCAGAAGATCGTAGAGATCGACAGCTTAAAGCTGGACAGGTCTGTTTCTTACAGTATTTCCTTTTTCGGACTGACCGTAAACTACAGAAAATCTTTATTTGGAGCTTTTGAATACTTCGGGTCTTTCAACGGAAGCTACGGAAGCATCGGTCTCATACTGAGTCAGGATTACGGCGACCAGTCATTCGGTGATATGTGGGATTCATTTGATCCGGGCAGTTATATTTATGACTATAACAGATCGGTGATCTATTCATCAGATCTATATGTTTTCGGTTTAAATAACGGATTGAGAATATTCTTAAGTTCACGGATAGCTGTGGGCATAACCATAGGCTACTCATACGGATTCGTATCTGACAGCGGTGAAATAAATGACGGATTCGAAACAATTAAAAATATCCCGGACCTTGATTTTGAAGGCATGAGTTACGGTCTCGGGATCTACTTCGGATATTAAATTGAAAAAACAAAAAGCAATGCTGTGTATCTTGGACGGTTACGGTATCGGACAAGATTACGAATTTAATGCTGTAACAAGATCAAATAAACCCTGTCTTGACAAATTATTCTCCGATTATCCGTCATCTTCTCTTGTCTGCTCAGGGTTCGATGTGGGTCTTCCGAAAGGAACGATGGGAAACAGCGAGGTCGGGCATCTTAATATTGGCGCAGGCAGAGTAGTTTTTCAGGATATTGCAAGGATACACAAGTCAATAGAAGACGGCGAGTTCGAAAGAAATAAGATTCTTACCGGTCTGATTGAAAACACCTTGAAAAGGGATAAATCACTGCACATCATGGGACTTCTATCTGACGGAGATGTGCACGCGTCGATCGTTCACCTAAAAGAGATCATCAGGGTAGCTTCATCCGGAAGTCTTAAAAAAATATTTATTCATGTCTTTACGGACGGAAGGGACACTCCGCCGGAAAGCGGTCTGGGTTTCGTTCATGACCTGGAAATATTCTTGAAAGATACGAACGCCAAGATAGCTTCAGTTTCCGGAAGATATTATGCCATGGACAGGGATAACCGCTGGGACAGGATAAAAAAGGCTTATGATATTCTGACCGACCCTCTTCAGGAAGGTATGGATATATCAGCTGAGGAAATAATCAGAAGATCATATCTGAACGGAATCACAGATGAGTTTATAGTGCCTGCGGCCGTTTATAAAGATAATGCTCCTGTGGCAAAAATAGGCAGAGGAGATTCAGTTCTGTTCTATAATTTCAGAGCCGACAGAGCAAGAGAAATCAGCTCGGCATTAAATTCTCTGGAAAGCTGCTCAATAGTGACAAAAGAACTGGATCTTGATTATGTGACCATGACTGAATACCGTGAAGACTTCCCGTTCAGAACACTTTTCCCAAAACAGCACATGGAGAATATACTCGGCGAGGTAATTTCTAAAGCTGGGCTTAAACAGCTTAGGATTGCCGAAACAGAAAAATATGCGCATGTAACTTTCTTTTTCAACGGGGGAGACGAAAAGAAATATGAAGGGGAAGAAAGATCACTGATACCTTCACCGAAAGTAGCCACTTATGATCTTCAGCCTGAAATGTCGGCTTTTCAGGTTACCGATAAAGCAGTAGATGAAATGGATAAAAATATTCATGATCTGATAATTCTAAACTTCGCTAACTGCGACATGGTTGGTCATACCGGAATTTTTGAAGCTGCAAAAAAAGCTGTTGAAACAGTGGATGCATGCATGGGCAGAATAATCTCAGCTGCCGAAAGAAACGGTTATGTTCTTTTAGTTACAGCCGATCATGGGAACGCAGAGTATATGATGGACGGAAATACACCTTTCACGGCCCATACCAAAAACAGGGTGCCGTTCCTCATAACAAAAAAGGGATTAAAACTTAATGAAGGCAAACTGGGCGACATAGCTCCTACGATCCTTAAGTTAATGGGGCTGAATATACCTGATGAAATGACGGGAGAAGCATTATTTTAAAGAGAAGTGACTATGACTGACCTGAAAGAATTATATGTCAGAAAAGGATCAGTAGCTCAGGACTACATTGATATCGCACAGGATATTTATGTGGAGATAAATAATTATTTTAAGATAATCGACTGTAATCTTAAATTCTGCAGAATGATGAATAAGCCGAGAACCGAACTTTTCGGCACCAGCATTCTTGATGCAATTCACGAAAAGGATAAAATAAAATTTCAGAATATAATAAGGAACGCGCTTTTAAAAAAGTTCAAAGACGGTATCATAAGATTCGATCTCGTTGACTACAAAAGCAGAATAATACCCACTTCATTGAAATTAAATCCGATCCTGGATGATAACAATAATATTGTCGGAATGTTCGTCAAGTTCAGCTCGTTCAGATTGAGAGTTGAAGATTCTGCGGTAAACACGATTTTCATGTCGATATATAACTCTCTGACAGATCTTTATACGATATACGGTACTGATACAAAGATCAGAATCAATCATGTGAATACACCGCTTCTTAATATCCTGGGCTATACCAGGGATGAAATGATGGGCAGGCATGTGGCTGACTTCCTTGTAAAGAATAAGGATCAGGAAGAAAACATAAAAAAGCTTTTCAAATCACTCGAAAGCACCGGTAATTTTACAGGCGAGGTTTTGTATCAGGCTAAAAACGGAGAGGAGATCCCTATCCATCTTTCGATCTCATCGCTGGTTCATAACGGAAAAGTTATCGGAAGTTTAGGGATAGGAAGAGATATGCGCGAACAGAAAAGGCTTGAATCCGAAAACAAGTCTTTCGAGCTCAAACTTCAAAATCAGTCAAAACTGGCAGAATTCGGTATGATGCTCCAGGGTGTCGCCCACAATATGAGCACTCCTTTGACCGGAATAAAAAGCAGTGCTCAGCTTCAGCATTCAAGGCTTATTAAATTCAAAGAAAAACTGTCCGAGAAATACGGGGACGACCGGGAAATAAACGATAATATTACTGATATCATGAAATTTTTCGAGCTTATTGACCAGTCGGTGAGCAAACTGTCGAAGATAATAAAAAACATGATGTCGAAATCAAGGGATCAGCAGTCACTAAGTAAAGAAGCGCTTAATCTTGCCTATGTCATGAACCAGGAAATAGAATTTCTTTACGCGAATCAGTTTTTTAAGAACAGGATAGAAAAAAATATCAGCATTCAGCCTGACCTGCCTGTGATATATGGTCTGTATTCAGATTTTTCGCAAAGTTTCGTCAACATAATAAAGAACGGCGTTGACGCAATGTGGGATTCTCCTGTTAAAAAGATGAATATAGTGATGTATTATGAGAACGGAGTGATTTTTGTTAAAATTAAAGATACGGGGAAAGGAATACCGCACGAGATCGCAGATAAGATATTCGACCCCTTTTTCACTACTAAACCTAAGTATAAAGATGCTAAAGGTGAAGAACCGAACGGAACCGGGCTGGGGCTCGACAGTGTTCGTTCACTCTTAAAACCCTATGGGGCGAAGATCACTTTCGAATCTGAGCCGGGCAAAGGCACGGAATTTACTATCGCGATCCCGGTAAAAGAAAATCAGACGGATTTAAATAATTAAATAGAGGTGAATGATGAAAAAAATAAACGGAAAACTGAAGGCTGACGGGCTGAAAATAGCAATAGTCGGTTCAAGATTTAACGAACTTATTACGACACGGCTGATCGGGGGAGCTGAAGACTGCTTTATCAGACACGGCGGCGACAAGGATGATCTTGATCTGATCATGGTGCCCGGAGCGTTTGAAATACCCCTCACGGCTCAGAAACTTGCCAATATTCATAAAGACAAGTATGATGCGATCGTTTGTCTCGGTGCAGTAATAAGAGGTAATACTCCGCATTTTGACTATGTTGCTGCGGAGGTGTCAAAAGGAATTGCCCATGTAAGTCTTGAAAGCAATAAACCCGTAATATTCGGAGTGCTTACGACCGATTCGATCGAGCAGGCCATCGAAAGGGCCGGGTCAAAATCCGGAAACAAAGGCTGGGATGCAATGCTCTCAGCGATAGAAATGGCTAATCTTTTTAAAGAAATAGAAGCGAATGACAAAATAAAATCCATTAAGGCAAAAAAGTAACCTAAGCAAATGATAAAAATAAAAGACCGTTCTGAAATAATTAAAATGCGGAATGCAGGTAAGCTGGCTGCCCGTGTTCTCGGTTACATAGCTCCTTATGTAACTGAGGGGCAATCTACCGGAAACATCAACGACCTGTGCCATGATTTTATTATCAGTAACGGAGCGATTCCCGCACCGCTTAACTATCACGGATATCCGAAAAGCATATGCACTTCAGTAAATAATATTGTGTGCCACGGAATACCGGATAAAGATCAGATACTCAAAAGCGGAGATATAGTGAATGTGGACATAACTGTCATTCTGGATGGTTATTTCGGGGATACATCATCCACTTTTATGATAGGCAATGTGTCGGAATCGGCGAGACTTTTGGTCGAACGGACCGAGAACGCTATGTACCGCGGGATAGAGGCCGTAAAGCCTGATGCGTATCTTTATGAGGTGGGAAGAGCCATAGAAAAATATATTTCAAAGATCGGCTATTCTATCGTAAGGGAATACGGCGGTCACGGGATCGGCAATGAATTTCACGAGGATCCTCATGTCTATCATTTTTATACTACTTTAAACAAGATCAGGCTTAAGCCGGGTATGTGTTTTACTGTCGAGCCGATGATAAATGAAGGAAGGTATGAAGTCATAACTTCAAAAAAAGACGGCTGGACCGTAAAAACTAAAGATAATTCTCTTTCTGCACAGTTCGAGCATACGGTTCTGGTGACTGAGCAGGGGTATGAGATCCTAACTAAATTATAATCCATGAGATCATCTGTAAACTATCAGTCTGTATTTGAAAAAGAACTTGAAAGGTTAAAGTTCGAAGCCCTGAGACCTAAACTGCTTCTTCATGCCTGCTGCGCTCCATGCAGTTCTTATGTTCTTGAATGCCTGAGGGATTATTTTGATATCACAGTTTATTTTTTTAATCCGAATATTTATCCCGAAAAAGAATATTCAAGACGCTTAACCGAGCTTGAAAAGTTTTTAAAAGATTTTGACAGGGGAAATAATATCGGTTTTATTCATGAAGAATACTCTCCCTTAGAATTTGCAGCCTGTACAAAAGGTTTCGAGGATGAAAAAGAGGGAACTGGAAGGTGTTCGAGATGCTTTGATCTGAGGCTGTCGAAAACCGCAGGAAAAGCCAGGGAACTGAGTTTCGATTATTTTGCCACAACTCTGACAGTAAGTCCTCATAAAAATGCAGAAGTGATAAACAGTACCGGAATAAGTTTATCAGAAACTTACGGAATAAAATATCTTGTCTCGGATTTTAAAAAGAAGAACGGATTCAAAAGGACAATTGAACTCAGTGCCGAATACGGTCTTTACAGGCAGAATTACTGCGGCTGTGAATTTTCTTTATAAATGAATACAAAAAAAAAATATATCCCGCTATCCGACGCGGCATCTGAACTGAGCGTGTCTTCAGCCACTATACAAAACTGGATCAGAGCCGGAATAATCCTGAAAAATGATGAAGGCATATTATTGTCTTCAGTTCGTTCAGTAAAAAAAAATATCGAAACGGGCGTTATCAGTAAACTGAATCTGAGAGCGAATAAAACATATCTGAATAATAAGACTTACCCTCATGAGCTTTTTGCGGCCGGACTTGAACTGCAATCCGTTGATATAAAGTTTCAGGCGGAAAAAACTGACGGGCTAAAATCGAGGCAGGGATCATTTTACACGCCCGATCATCTGATCGAAGATATCATTGAAGATTACAGGCATGACCTGAAAGGAACTGTCTGCGATCCCTGCTGCGGAACGGGAAGATTTCTAAAATACATTTTAGGTACAGGAATAGATGTTAATATCTGCGGCTACGATACTGATAAAAACGCAGTTAAGATCGCGAAAAAAGAACTTGGTCAGTTTAGCGGCAAAAAAATTGATCTCAGGAACTATAACAGCCTATTGAAACCTGAGAAAGAAAAATTTGATTTTATCTTTACAAATCCGCCATGGGGAGCACGATATGGAATTATATACAAGAAGAAATTAAAAGAGATATTTCCCGGACACGGATCCGGCGATTCGCTTGAATACTTTCTTAAATACGGACTGACAGCTTTAAAACCCGGCGGAATTCTTTCCTTTATTCTTCCGGAATCCTTCCTTTACGTCAAAAAATTCTCTGAAATTAGAAAACTAATTGCAGAAAAAATGAAGATAATAAAAATAAAATCCTACGGGCGTGTTTTTTCAAGAGTATTCTCTGCTGTGATCAGAATAGATATAAAAAAAGCTTTACCGGAAAGATCACATATGATCGAAGCTTGCGGTCAGAAGATCACGCAAGCGCTATTTCTAGAAGATATGGATCAGATTTTCAATATCAGTATAACCGAAAATGACAGAAAAACGATCAGTAAAATCTACAATAGACCGCATGTCACTTTGAAGAACAATGCGGAATGGAGCATGGGCATCGTAACCGGCGACAACAAAAGATTCGTCAGTAATGAAATGTCAGATAAGTATCATGTTGAAGTGGTTACAGGTAAAAATATCCGGCAGTACAATCTGACAGGAAAGAAAAAATATATGTCTGACGATTTCTCTTTATTCCAGCAGGTGGCAAAGAATGATTTGTTCTCGGCAAAAGAAAAACTGTTTTATAAATTCGTATCCGACAGGCTGGTTTTCGCATATGATCCAAACGGGATTTATTCGATCAACAGCGCAAATGTACTGATACCTGAATTAAAGGGCTATACGATAAAATCCGTAATGGCGGTATTAAATTCCGATCTTATGAATTTTATTTATCAGAAAAAGTTTAAAAGCCTAAAAGTCCTACGCACAAATCTTGAAAAACTGCCTTTTCCAAAGAATCCCGACAAAAAAATAATTTACTTGATTGACGAGAAAACAAATCGTATTATTAATCATGAGGGATCTGTAAGCGTGATCAGACAAGAGATAGAAAAATTGATCGAAAAATTGTTCGGGGAGATAAAATGAAGGTTCAATTAGCTATCCAGAAAAGAAGGTCGTTTCGGGCGTTGGATAAGATCGAAATTACGGATAAGATAATATCTGATCTTGTCTGTGCGGCAAGCCTGGCACCATCGTGTTTTAACAACCAGCCGTGGAAATTCATTTTTGCAAGAAAAGCTGAACTTCTGGACAAATTCAAAACGGTTGTAAGCAAGGGAAATGAATGGGTCTTCGATTCCTCCTGCATTATCGCGGTCTTATCGAAGAAAGAGCTTGATTGTGTGGCAAAAGGAATAGAGTACTATCTTTTCGATACAGGGCTAGGAGTAGGCCAGCTTCTATTGAAAGCTACGGAACTGGGTCTTGTAGCTCATGTGATAGCCGGATATTCCCATGAAAAAACAAAAAAATTACTTTCCATTCCCGAAGAGTGGCATGTTATCGCACTAATAGCCGTAGGGAAAAAATCAAAGAAAAAGAAGGTCATCGGAGATGAATCAAGGCCCGAGAGACTGGCTGCAAAGCATGTTTATTCGATCGATGAATACAGTAAGAAACTGAATAAAAAAGTCGTGCATTAAAAGAGGTGATTTTGAACGGTCTGAGAATCAGGAAAATTACGCAAAAAGACAAACCGAGAATGCTGGAGATAGTAAAGAACATCTGGGACGGAAATGACTACATGCCCCTTGTCTTCGATTCATGGGTGAAGGACAAAAAAGGCGAATTTGCCGGAGCCATTGATAAAAAGGGCAGACTGGTCGGATTTGAAAAACTGACTATGCTTTCTGATTCTGACGCATGGATAGAAGGTCTTCGAAAAGATCTCAAAATGAAAGTAAAGGGTGTGGGAAAATTCCTGAGCGAACATTTATTGACAAAGCTTGCAAAAGACCCAAAAGTTAAGACTATAAGGTTCGCAACCTATTTTCACAATGTCGAATCTATAGGGCTTTTTACTAAAATAGGATTCAAAGTTTTAGAAAAAAGGAACCATAAGTATCTCAGGCTTCCGAAGCTGAAGAAAATACCGGAATATAAAGGAAACAGAGCAGAAGTCATTAAAGATGAAAAAGCTATTCTTGACTTTATAAACAGATCGGAATGGAAAAAAAATAATAAAACAGGTTTCTGTCATTCATGGGTCGTAAGACCTTTCAGCGACAGTTTTTTAATTGAGAATTATGTTCGTAAAGGCTGTTGCGTAGCGATCAGAGAAGACAACAGAATAAAAGCTTTATGTTTATATACCATTAGAGAAAAAGAAGATTTTTTTATAAGCCTGCTCGAAGCCGAAAATGAAAAGTATTTCAAAGAACTTCTTCAGGGTGTAAAAAAGCTTGCCTATAAAGGCGGACAGCAGGCTTTGTGCGTAGTTATAAATAAGAAAGATAAAATTTCATATAATGAGTTCAAAAAGAACCGTTTTAAAAGCTGGGAAGGCGAGAATGATTTCCTCATTTTCGATTATCCGGTGAAATATCTCGAAAAACTTTGACGGCTTTATTTCTTTTTTTTGCTTGTCTTTTTCTTCAGCTCGAATGCGATCTCGAAGATGGAATCAGCATACGAATCATTCGGATTATAAGTAAGTATAAGTTTAACTATTTTGCTTTTGTTCGACTTGCTCAGGTTATAAAATCTGTTCCAGCCCCTGTCAGAAAGAAAATTTCCGATGCTCATTATCGAATCGTCAATGTTCGTAAGATCTATCACTCCGTCCCCGTTCCCGTCTTTTGCGAGATGAAGATTGAAAGGCATGAACTGAGGATGCCCCATAGCACCAACAGCGTTACTTCTCAAATTCTGAGGATCAAAAGAGTTTTCTATGCAGAATTTAATAATATAATACAGGCTGTTGGCCGCTGATGCCTGAAGCCTTGATATCCTTTTTAAGTTGTTCGCCCGTTCAGTGATTTCTGTCGCGGGATTGGTTATTGAATACAGAGCCTGACCGAGCAGAACCTCAAAAGGATTGTATTTGAGCTCAAATTGACCCAGATGCGTTTCCTTTCTCAAAATGGCGACTATGATCTCTTTGTTGACTTTGTAACGGGTTTCAGCAGAGTCGAGGCTGGCTGAATGTTCTTGTATGAATCTGATCATTTCGTCGAAATCGAATTTCTCAATTTTAAACTCATCAGCTTTAAGCTGCTCTTGTTTTGATTTAGGTTTATAATAAAAATGCAGAGGATCAAAACCGATCTTCTGAATTTTTTCGAGAACATTATCAAAGTCTGATACTGAAAGCGAATCTTTTTCTATTCTTCGGAGAAAATCCTTATACACATCAGTAGTTTTAAATTCTGTAAGATTAAATTCAGAAAAGTAATTCTTGATAAGGTTCAGTTCTATTCTGAAAGTTAAATACTCGATAAGCGCTGAATCGCTCCATACGGAGATCTTGCTTTTAAAAAAGGCCGACGACGACAGGTCGTTATGTGTAAACTCGAGCAGTTTCACTGAATCGGCCCGGTCGTATAATCTGTATTTGTAACGGTTGTATCCGAATGTTTTACTATAGATTTCTTCCGTAAGCCTGTTAACCGAGTCTTTATCAACCCGGATCTTATATAATTCTGAATTAAGGCTGTCACGCACCCTTGCCAGGTAGATATCTCTGTATTCGTAAAGATATTTATGCCGGGGTACAGAAATGTTTTTTAATTCCTGTGCAGCAGAACTAAATGCTGTCATAAGCAGGACACACAGTACAATTTTTATCATATGAAGTTTCAAACGCTACCCCTGAGATTTTTGTAAATAATAACGAAAAAAGAAGTCTAAGTAAACAAAAAAACATAAAAGAATTTACTATAAATTATATTGACTTGACAGTTGAAATAAAATATATTCTCATTACAATTTATCAAGCGGAGAAAATTATGCTGGATCTTCAAAAAATGTTCGCTTCCCTTCTCGAAATGGGCGGTTCTGATATACACCTGAAAGTAGGCATAAAACCCATCTTCAGAATAAACGGCGAGCTGGTTGACTGGGGTGATGATATCATAGCTATGGATGAAATGAATGATATAGCCGACGGACTGATGGGAAAAAAGGAAAAAGAAACTTTTGCGGAACAGAAAGAGGTTGACTTCGGATTCGGAGTTAAGGGCGTCGGACGATTCAGGGTGAACATATATAAACAGAGAGGTACGGTCGCCGTAGCGATCAGAGCGATCCCTTTCGATATTAAGTCAATAGATGAACTTCACCTTCCTGAAGTATTAAAAAAAGCATGTTCAACTCCAAGAGGTATGATTATTGTGACCGGAACTGTAGGTTCTGGAAAATCAACAACGATAGCTTCAATGCTTGAATATATAAATCAGACAAGAAGGACCAATATCATTACTATTGAAGACCCCATAGAATTCTTATTCAGAGATAAAAAATCGGTAATTCATCAGAGGGAAGTAGGAAGCGATACCGATTCATATCAGGGATCGCTAAGATATCTTCTCAGGCAGGACCCGGATATTATCATGATCGGTGAGATCCGTGATCCGGACAGTATGTACACAGCGATAAGGGCCGCTAATACCGGACATCTTGTATTTACTACATTGCATACAACAGACGCAATTCAGACTATAAGCCGTATTCTTTCATTCTTTCCCGGCGACCTTCAGAATGAGGTCAGGAACCTGCTTGCAGTTACTTTAACATGCATAGTATCTCAGAGGCTGATCCCGACAAGAGACGGAAAAGGCAGGGTGCCGGCAACCGAGATTTTGATAAATAATGAAACAGTTAAAGAAGCGATAATCGATCCCGCCAAACAAGCCGATATAAGAATGTCGATCGAAAAAGGTGAAGTAATTTACGGAATGCACAATTTTGACCAGAGTATATATAAGCTGTATGAGAAAGGTTTGATATCTTATGAAGAAGCAATGAGAGGCGCTTCAACTCCGGCCGACTTTGAAAGAAGATTGAAAGGACTCGATTCTTCAGGCGATAACAATTATGAACTTGGTGATTATAACGCAAACAAATAAATTTTAGGAGAGGAAAATGGATTTTCCAAAAGACTTGCTTTTTACCGAAGACCATGAATATGCCAGGATAGTTGACGGCGTAGCAACAATAGGTGTTTCAGAATATGCTCAGGAACAGCTGGGAGATATAACTTACCTTGAATTGCCTCAAGTGGGAGATAAGATCAGCAAAGGAGACAGTTTAGGAGTTATCGAAGCAGTTAAGGCGGCTTCAGATATCTATTCACCTGTTTCGGGAGAAATAATCGAAATTAACTCTGATCTCGAAAGCAATCCCGAGCTGGTAAATCAGGACTGCTACGGAAAAGGATGGATCGTAAAATTAAGATTGAGCGACAGTTCAGAGGCATCCTCACTTATGAATGCAGATGCCTATAAAGCACATGTAGAATAAAAATACGGGATAAAAATGCCTTATATAAGCAATACAGACAAAGACAGAAAAGAAATGCTTGAAGCGATCGGGGTTAAGAATTTCAAAGAACTTCTAAAAGAGATACCCGAAGAATTTCTTTTCAAAGGAAGATTAGGTCTTGGCCACGGTCAGAGTGAATTGGAAATAACGAAGCAGATGAAATGCCTTGCCGGAAAAAATAAAAATACTTCGGATATCACTTCATACCTTGGTGCGGGTTCTTACGACCATTACATTCCTTCAATAGTGCCTTATTTAATTTCAAGACCCGAATTTCAGACTGCTTACACTCCTTATCAGGCCGAGATCAGCCAGGGAACTCTTCAGAGCATCTATGAATATCAGTCGCTGGTGTGTAACCTTACCGGAATGGATATAAGTAATGCCTCCATGTATGACGGTGCAACTTCAATGGCAGAAGCGGCGATATTAGCCTGCCGAAGCACAAGAAAAAATAAAATACTTATTTCTTCAACCGTAAATCCGGGCTGGATAAATGTCGTCAAAACATTTACTCAGTCCATGAAATACGAAATAATTACCGCGGATGTTACTGACGGGGCTGCAGCGGTTGATAATTTTAAAAAGGCGATTGACGATGATACAGCCTGTATAATCGTGCAGAACCCGAACTTTTTCGGCAATCTCGAAGATTATCAGGGAGTTGCAGACCTGATTCACGGCAAAAAAGGATTATTCATTATAGCGATAGACCCTATAAGCATCGGTCTATTTAAAAAGCCTTCAGAATATGGCGCTGATATCGTAGTTGCGGAAGGACAGGCGCTCGGATTGCCTCAGGCTTTCGGCGGACCTTACCTTGGTATTTTTGCATCGACAAAACAGTTCATGAGAAAAATACCCGGCAGAGTTGTAGGCGTAACTCAGGATGTTGACGGCAAAAGAGGTTTCGTCCTGACGCTTCAGACCAGAGAACAGCACATAAGAAGAGATAAAGCTACATCGAATATATGTTCAAATCAGGCGCTCTGCGCTCTGGCTGCGGGAATATATCTTAACACTATGGGCGAAGAAGGCTTAAAGGAAGTCGCGGAGAACTGCTACTGGAGAAGTCATTATCTTGCTTCAAGAATTAAAGAAGTTGAAGGCCTTGAACTGAAGTACGATAAACCGTTCTTTAAAGAATTTGTAGTGAGATCAAAATACTGCGTTGACAAGATCATGGAAAAAATGCTCGAACATGATATTTTCGCCGGAATACCTCTTAAAAGGTTCGGCATGGCAAAAGATGAGTTCCTTGTGACCGTGACGGAAAAAAGAAGCAGAGAGGAAATGGATAAATACATAGAAACTCTTAAAAGTATCGTTAAAGGGTTTTAGTTAAATGTGAAAAATAGAAAAAAAGCGACGATGAACTCGTCGCTTTTTGTTTCTGAAGAGACTTGAATGAAACATAAATATCAGCATTATATCGAATATTATATTATGCTTGTTTTTCAGGCGATAATAAGAATTCTGCCTTTAAAAGCCGTAGTAATTATCGCTAAACTGATAGCAAAAACTGTAACGCTGTTTTATAAAGTCAGAAACAAAACAGCTATGGATAATCTTGCCGTAGCTTTTCCCGAATTAGGTATTCAGGAAAGAAAAAAGATCAGGAATCAATGCTACGAGCATATTCTGATGTCTGCATTTGAAAGTTACAAATATATGTATTTATCAAGACAACAGAAATTAGATCATCTTATGATTGACGACGACTCGAGAAAACTTCTTTTCAAAGTAAACGAAGAGGGGAGAGGCTGTGTAGTCGTCGGCGGACATTACGGTTTTTTTGAGGCAGGCGGGCACTATTCTACATGCTTCGGTATAAAATCAGCTTTCGTTGTGGCTAATCAAAAAAATAAACTTACTGAAAAACTGATCGATATTCCGAGAGAAAAAGCAGGACTTCTGGTAATTCACCGCAAAAATATGATCAAGCTTTTCCGTGCGTTAAAAGACAATTATATTATTGCTCTTCTTTCAGACCAGGATGCCGGAAGGAAACTCGGAATTTTTGTAAATTTTTTCGGAAAACCTGCTTCGACTCACAAAAATCCCGCCGTTATCTGTCTTAAGCATAATGTTCCTATGCTGCTCGTAAATACCGTCAGAGACAAGAAAAAAATCAGCCTTCATCATTTAACATTTACCGAGATTGATTTTCAGGATATTTTAAATTCAAAAATATCTTCAGACGACAAGATCAAAGAACTGGTTCAGAGATATACAGATCTGCTGGAAGCTCAGATCAGGAAGGAACCTTCTCACTACTGGTGGATCCATAAAAGATATAAGACAAGACCATAAAAAAAGACCCGAAATTCGGGTCTTTTAATTTTTTTTAAAACGGCATTGTTACGCCACTACCGTTTTTCCTGCTTTTATACAGCTTGTACAAGCCTTGATCTTTAAAGTTTCGTTATCTTTTCTTACTCTAACGACCTGAAGGTTGGGATAAAAAACCCTTTTTGAGCGGCCGGTGATATTTATACCGACTCCGCCTTTTTTCTTCGCCATACCTCTTCTGCAGAACGAACCCCCGAAAACCGGTCCTTTACCGCAAATGTCACATATTCTTGACATAATAACCTCTTTATTTCAATAATTAATTTACTTTAACTTGAGCCTACGCCCAACGAGGTTGAAATATACTTTCACATTAAAATTATTGCAAGTTAAATTTTACATTATTTTTGTTGCATCGAAATGCGTTTGATGTTAATTTATATTAACTGAAATTATAAGGTTTGAATATGTTCGATAAACTGATCAGTTTTCTGAAGATTAAAGAAAAAAATCCTTTTGACGCATCTGTTTTTAATGATCCTTTAGCGCAACAGATTAAGTGGACTCCTTTAGCTTCCGGAGGAGCTAACTTTAAGACCCACAATCTTGTTCAGACAAGCGTAAACAGGATGGAATTCAAAGCCGGAACATTTATGAAAGTATTTGCAGGGATTTTCATGTTTTTCGGTTTTACGTTCGCCACTCTGATCCCGCTAGTAATATTTAGACAGCCTGAAGTAAATTACTGGGTAATGATCCTGCCTGTTACCTTCGGATCGATCTTCGCGGTAATAGGTATTTTTATTTACAGGACCGCATCCTGTCCGAGAGTATTCGATAAAAGTTCCGGTTTTTACTGGAAAGGAAGAGAGGAGCCTAATCAGATGATAAACCGGGAGTATCATAAATACACGGAATTAAACGAAATCCACGCTCTTCAGATAATATCCGAACACGTAAGAGGGAACAAAAGTTCTTACACAAGCTACGAGCTTAATCTTGTAATGAAAGACAGGAGCAGGATCAATATTGTTGATCATGGAAATATTAACGCGCTGAGAGCGGATGCATTAATTCTGGCTGACTTTCTGAATGTAAAGGTATGGGATGCAACGGAGGCAAGATTATCATGATAAAAACACACAACCTGTTTATTCTTCTAATTATCATTGTTTTTATTTGCGCCTGTCAGAAAGCAGAAAAGCCAAAACCTTTAGAAGACATTTGGGTTGGAATGACCAAAGCTGAAATAGTAAAGCTTGTGGGAGCTACCACAGAAAAAAGATATATGACCAAGTCAAACAATCAGATTCATGGCCCTGAAAAAGAATTCTGGCACAAAATCCCTATGGGTGCAAAACTTGAAGTTTGGACATATCATACGCCTGGAGGAAAATTAAATCTGTATTTTATAGGCAAAGGCAGTGAATTAAAATATAAGGTAAATATCAAATAGCGGATATGCTATTTTTTTTCGGCTCTTTTTTTGATAGCATAGATCATATCCGGTATTGAACCTGCCGTCAATTTATTCTGAAGCCATCCCGGCATAAAAGAACCCGTATCTAAATAAACCTCATACCGAATTATAGACCAGTTGGAATTATTCTTATAAGGTTCAATCGACCAGCTTCCTTTTGTTTCTTTCAGATCACCCTTTACATAATTCCATAGGCTTGAATAAAAGTTTAATTTACTTTCGTTTTTTACAGAGATTGTATATTCAATGTCTATAAAAGCAACTTCAAAAACCATTTCGTAAATCAAACTGTCACTATTTTTACTGACAAAGGAGCTCTTGGTAATGTTCGGCATGAATTCATAGTATTCAGATATGTCAGAGATGATGTCAAAACATTTATCAGGTTTTGCGTTTACAATAAAAACGGCTTCTGCGGTCTTTATCGAAGAATTATGGGAATCAATGAGCCTTATTATATAATCTTTCTCATTTCTGATTACAGTACCTTTGGAGTCGGGAAAACTCAGTTCGCCGGCTCCAAAGCAGTGTAAATGTAATGTAAGAATTACTAAGGCTGACAATAAATATTTAATATTTCTCAAGTCTTCCGACAATTGTCTCCACTTCATCAAGTATCTCTCCGGATCTTACCAGAGCTTTCATTTGCGTATGATCTTTATATAAAGGCCTGTCGATATCAAGAAAATCGACATATTTTCTGACTACATCTTTTGCTTTTTGAGTGCCTTTTCCGAACTTGTATTCTTCTTTTCTGAAATCAAGAGCCTGCGCTGCAGCCATGAACTCGATCCCGAGAATGCCGTTAGCGTTATCCAATATCTGAAAATTCTTTATTGCAGTATTCATGCCCATAGAAACGAAGTCTTCCTGATCGGCTGCTGCAGGGATCGACATTATAGACGCAGGAGTCGAAAGAAGTTTCTGTTCAGTTATCTGCATATCGGCTGTATATTGACTGAGCATAAGCCCCGAGAACATTCCTGCGCCTTTTGTAAGGAATGCCGGTAATCCTACGCTTAAAGCAGGATTGTTCAGCCTGTTAAGCCTCCTTTCAGAAAGTATGCTTACCATTGTGATGCAGTAGCCTGCCATGTCCATTGGAACAGCAACGGGGGAGCCCTGAAAATTTGCACCTGAAAGCTGCATGTTTTTATCGGGAAAGAAGATCGGATTGTCGCCGACCCCGTTCAATTCTATTTCAACCTGCGAACGGGCATAAGCGAGCGCGTCGTGGGCAGCGCCTATGACCTGGGGTGTAGAACGCATCGAATAGGCATCCTGTACTTTACATTTTACCCGACCCTCTTTCAGATCTCCGCCTGAAACTATTTTGTTTATAGATTCAGCGCTTCTTACAGCTCCCTTAAATCCTCTCACTTCATGAAGCAGTCTTGTATAAGGCTTCATATTAGCTTTCAACGCTTCAAGGGACATTGCAGCAGCTATTTCAGCCTGTTTCAGCCATCTGTCGGCATCATACAAAAATATAGCGCTCATAGCTGTAAGCACATTTGACCCGTTGATCGTCGCGAGTCCGTCTCTGGCCTGCAGGCCGGGAACAGGTATCTTAGCTTTATCCATAGCTTCTTTTGCCGGCATCAGTTTGCCTTTGTAGTAAGCCTGACCTTCACCCATCATAAGAAGGGCGATCTGGGACATCGGCGCAAGATCACCGCATGCTCCCACTGAACCTTTCTGGCAGACGAAAGGTGTAACACCTTTATTTAAAAGCTCGACTAAAGTCTGAGTAATTTCAATACGGACTCCGGAATTGCCGTGAGCGTGAACGTTTATTCTTGCAAGCATAGCTCCTCTAACATATTCCAAAGGGGCGGGATCGCCTATGCCTGCAGCATGATTGTAGATCAGATATTTCTGGAAATCCTTTACCTGATCATCGTTAAGAACCACTTCGGAGAATTCTCCTATACCGGTATTTACTCCGTACATGATCTCGCGCGCTCTTACTTTTTTCTCGAGCATTTCTCTACAGGTATTGATCTTTTCAACAGCCTTCGGATGAAGCTTTACTTTTTCTCCGAATCTGGCTACTTTTATAAGTTTCTCTATTGTGAGACCCGAACCGGTTATAACGACCATTTTTCACCTCTGATATTTTATGTTTTTAATTTTCCTGTTACAGATTCTGCACTTTCAGCCAAAGATCCGTTACGGATGAACTCCGCAGAAGCAAGAATGTCAGGATGAATGAACCTGTCATTTTTCATAAACTTCACCTTTGATCTTAAAGCATCATGTACTTTTTTAACCGCAGGCGACGAACCATCTTTTCCTCTAAAATCGAGTGACTGAGCGGCACAGAGAAGTTCGATCGCAAGCACGAACTCAACATTATCTTCAATATCAAGCACTTTTCTTGCGGCATGTGTACCCATACTCACATGATCTTCCTTATTAGCTGAAGTCGGGATTGAATCGACCGAAGCAGGATGGGCAAGTACTTTATTTTCGCTGACCAGAGCAGCTGCTGTTACCTGCGTCATCATGAATCCGGAATTCAGACCGCCTTTGCTTGTTAAAAAAGCCGGCAGCCCGTCATTTGTGGCGGTATCGAGCATATATTCTATTCTTCTCTCGCTTATATTTGCCAGTTCACTTATAGCTATGCTCATGAAATCCATTACAAAAGCAACAGGTTCGCCGTGAAAATTTCCGCCGGATATAACTTCATGCCCATTATCGAATACAAGGGGATTATCCGTAACCGAATTCATCTCGGTCTCAACAACAGTTCTAGCGTGATTGAATGTGTCTTTAACGGCACCGTGAACCTGAGGAATACATCTCAGACTGTATGCATCCTGAACTTTGTTGCAGTCCTTATGCGCTAAAATTATTTCTGATTTTTTGAGAAGACTTAGAAAATTCTCAGCTGTGCTGATCTGGCCTTTATGAGGCCTAGCTTTCTGTATTCTCTCATCAAAGGGAGATAAAGATCCTTTAAGCGCTTCAAGGCTCATTGCTCCTATAATGTCAGCAGACTTTATAAGATTTGCTGCTTTTAAAAGCGATACAGCGGCTATCGAAGTCATTACCTGAGTGCCGTTCAGTATTGCCAATCCCTCTTTTTGCCTAAGCTCCAGAATTGAAATTCCTGCTTTATTCATAGCGGCTTTCCCGGAAATAAGTTTGCCGTTAAAATATGCCTTTCCTTTCCCGGTCATCACAAGCGCCATGTGCGAGAGGGGCGCAAGATCGCCTGATGCTCCGACAGATCCTTTTTCGGGTATATACGGGATCACATTTTTGTTTATCATGGCTATCAGAGTATCTGCAACTTCTATCCGTACTCCTGAATAACCCTGAAGGAAGCTGTTCAGCTTAAGAAGCATTATTCCCCTTACAACTTCTTCACTAAAAGGTATGCCTACTCCGACCGCATGTGACAAAATGATTTTCTTTTGAAGCAGAACAGTATCTTTTTTGCCGATCACAACGCTGCTGAATTTTCCAAAGCCGGTGTTTATACCGTACCTTACAATGTTCTTATCAATAATGTTTTCGACAATTTTTCTGCAGGCATTTATTTTTTTTAAGGATAAAGTGCTGATCGACACAGGCATTCTGTTAAGAACGATCATCTTGAAAGAATCCAGGTCTAGGTTTTTTCCGTTAAGTTCAAATGAATTCATTAAAAGTCCCCATAAAATCAAACCGTCCGAAAAATCGGACGGTTTAAAAAGTGTAATTTGTTTATCTTATTCAACTGTAATCTGTACTTTTGATGTGTTTCTTACGACTTCTCTGCTGACAGACGCCATATAAACAGATGCGTCCGCAAAATTATTTTTAAAAACTTTATCTTTTACAGCTCCAGGATAAGTCATGCCGAAAGAAGATTTAAAAGTTTGAGCGCTCTGCTGAAGGACTTTGCCGTCTTTGTCCAGAAATTTTATTGAAATTATAAAGTTACCCACATTATTTTCGAATATCTCTCTTTCGCTTATGACTTTATTTGCATTAGGATTATATACTCCGTCCTGAAGAGCGTCATCGTTACCACCGGAAGAAGAAAATTTCTTAATAAGCTCATTGGTCATGTAAAAAGCGTCAGGAGCCAGAGTCAGTCTGAGCGACATGTCAATATCAAAATGTGTTCCGCCGTTCCTTGGAGAAAGATTAGATGAAAGAAGCTCAGCGCTGTAGCTTTTGGATATTTTTCTTGTAGTCATATACTGCTTTCTGAACGGAGAGCTTACTGTAAAGTCAGTCTCAAGAAGATTTAAAGCGAATATTCCCTCCCCGTAAAAATAAGCAAGAGCCTTGTCATAATTGATCTTTGCCATTGAATTTGAAGGGTCTTCCTTGTATGCTTCTTCGAAAAAATCTGCGGCTCCTTTATAGTCCTTGTTCCTAAAGCTTATTTTACCTTTATAAATGTTGGAAATTCCCGTTCTTTTCGCCGTCAGGTCTATCTGCTTTATTTTCTGTATTTCATCCATGGAAGGGTTAACTCCCATGTTTGTACAAAGCGGATGAGTAATGTATGAAACTATAGTATAAAGATCGTTTGCAAATCCCTGAATAACTATCGGAGCGATCACTGTGCTGTCTTTAAGATTATATATCGACACAGTGATAGGCAGGCTGTTGTCCGGGTTGACCCTGTATTCGCCTGTTATCAGAAAATCAAGCTTGAAATGCTCTTTAATATCTCCTTCAAAAGACGCCTTATTTGCTGTATTTAGGAATGTATTGGAACCTTTGGAGGAAAGATAATCATAGATCTGGTCGTCCCGAACAAGATTAAGCTCCGCTACATTTTCCAGTTTTTCAGAAATTATATCAGTAAGTGCGTAACCGATCCATTTATTCTGAAAATCGCCTGTCGTTTGTGAAAGGGAATAGAATCCCACATTTACTTTTGCGACAGCCAGAGAAATCAGGATCAAAACGATTACTATAGATTTCTTATGCATTTTTTACCTCATTTAAGTTAAACTAATAACGCAGGTATTTGCCTGCTATGGTAATAATAGGCTAAAATTAACAATTTTGCAAGTATTTTTATTTATTCAAAAAATCGACATATGGAGTTCATTTGAAACAAAATCCTTGAAAATCAGTTATAAGTTCGTGATATTCTACAGAAATTCTCAAGGGAGAAGACCGGGATTGTTTAATAAAATATTAATATCAGCCGTTTTTATGCTTAGTTTAGGCATAAAAGCTCAGCTTTATGATTTTATAGACAAACCATTTTATAAGTATCAGGCACTAGATTCTCTTCCTTCAGATTCAATAGAAGTAAATAAAAAAATATTTAGCGAAAACTGGATAAATAAACCCGACATTATAAAAAAAGGAACAATATACAGGGGTATCAAAATTGATGCAGATTCAGGTGCCGGTATGGTTTCGGGGTTAAATCTTGAAGTGGAAGGCAACCTGACGGACAGCGTTGAAGTATCAGCATATATTTCTGATGACAGGCTGGCTGTTACTGAAGAAGGATCCTCTGAATCGCTCTCAGACATCGAAAGAATATATATTCAGTTCAAACATCCCAATTTTCTCTCAAGGATGGGTGATTTCAAAACAGATTACCAGTCCGGACAATTCGGTGAGTTGAAAAAGGAGTTATCAGGAGCCTTTTTAAAGGTCAACAGCCGGAATAATTATCTGGAAGGTTTTATCTCAAGCCAAAGTCCCGCCTTTGAAACATTTCAGACAACGGGTATTGAGGGTGTCTCCGGTCCGTATATTCTAAGATCAGGCTTCGGATCAGTAACCGAAATAGTCCCCGGCTCAGAGACAGTTTATATAAACGGAAAACGCTTAGAAAGAGGGGATGAATTTTACATTGACTACCTAAGCTCAGAGCTATATATAAAATCGAGAATTCATGTCCGAAGCGGAGATATTATTACTGCAGACTTTCAGTATAAAGTCGCAGATTATGAAAAAACAGTTTTCGGGTTTAATTCCCGAAACGTATTTTTGAAAAATAAGCTCAGTGCGGATATCAGCTACTTTTCGGAATCTGATGACAGGAATAAACCGGTAGCTTTTGAGATGAACGATGAAATATCAGAAGAAATGGAATCCGATCAGAGCAGTTATGTTTATATATCCGGTGCTGAATTTTCACCGGGTGAAGGCGATTATGATCTTCTGCCGGATTCTTTACACTTTGTATATGCCGGAGCAGGAAGCGGTGATTATAAAGTAAGATTTTCAAAAATGGCGTCTGGAGGAGAATATGATGTCTCATACGACAGTCTTGGGACTGCCTATTACATTTATGATGCGATCGAAGGCGGTGATTATCTGCCGCTTATACGAAGAGATGCTCCGTCAAGTTACTCAAGGCTTCACTCATCGCTAAACTACAAAGGTGAAAATCTTGAAACTGAAACCGAGTTTGTAGCTTCGGCGGAAAACGAAAATCTATTTTATTCGGATAATACCGAATTTTCCGGGTTCGGAGACAGGGAAAAGATTACTCTAAGGACAGATGAAAAAAAATACGGAAAATTCGAGCTTGGTCTTTCACGAAAGAGTTTCAACAGTGCCCTTGAACTGACATCAAGGCTTAATGAGGTTGCATCTGAAGACAGAATTGATATCTATAGCGGGTCAAACAAATTCAAAACTTTAATTTACAAAGGAAAAATATCACACAGCTACGGAAAATATTTTCTGACAGGCTATGAAAAGGAATATTCGCAATCGGGCGGAAGCAACCTGAAGTCAGATAAAGTAATTGCAGAAGGCGGTTCAGGAAGGTACTCGTATTCGGGTTCTGCTGTGTTAAGCAGTCTGAACAGGGACTCGATCGATATTGAAAAAAGGTTTTATGATTTTCATAATAATTATAAAACTGAGCATTTTTTAATTGAACCGTATTACAGAAAAATAAATACTAAAGTGATAACCGGTTCTAATACAACAGGAACTGATGAAGAAAAATTCGGAAGTAATCTCGGATTCAGCAATAAAGACAAGCTGAATATCGATATAAAAACCGAACTTGCCGTTTATGATATGATACAGAGCAGCGGCCGAACCAAACTTCTTGACAGTTACAGCAATTCGGCAGAAATTAAAAGCAGGATAAGTTCAGTGCTTTATTCAGAAGCGCTCCTGTCAAAAGTTGTAAATAAATATACATCGGAAGATTCTACCGATACAGATTACGACCAGCTAGAATTCAGGATTAACTATAATAAAAGCGATATGTATAGAATTTATGCCGAATATGCAACCGAAAGGACCCACTTCATTCCGAGAGTAAGAACTTACTATGAAGTAGAGGAAGGAACAGGAAGTTTTGTTTTTGTTGACGGTGAATATTTTCCTGACGAGTTCGGTAATTATGAATTTTATACTGAATTATCAGATGCCGGTAAGAATGTAACGGGAGTCAGATTCGATCTAAAAACATATTTTGATTTTAAAGACAGAAACACTAACGACAATATTGCATATTGGCTGACAAGGATCGATATTGAACAGAGTTTATTCTTATACGAAAAAACAACTGATCCTGATATTGCAGAGATAATGTTCCTTAACATAAACAAATTTCAGAGCGATTCGACCGTAACAGGGACGATAGATTCAAAGACAACTTTGAGTTTCATGAAAAAAAGCCGGAACAGCTATGATTATTCTTATTACTACAGAAAGTACTTAAACTGCGAGTATCAGAATTATGCGGAGAATTCTTTGATAAAAGAGCATAGTGCCGCCTACACTTACAGGTCGGATAAGTTTACGCACAGATTGAAAGGCAGAATGTCAAACGGAAGCAGGTATGAGTCTGCAGGTTTTCTTACAGATGAGATCAATAAAAAATATTTAACTTACAATTTCAGGCATAATATAACCGCCGGCACATATTATTTTACCGAACTTGAGTACGGTAAAGAAACCGAATCTGTAAGAGTTATTGAATCCGACAGCTATAAGATATCCTCAGGGATCAATTCAGGTATGTTTGGAAAAGGAATAATCCGTTCTACGGTTGAAGCGGTCAGAATTTTTTCGGACGGGCAAATCCCTTATACCATGAATTCGGGATATGGAAGGGGATGGAGTTACAAATGGAGTGTTTCGTCAGACTACGGATTCAGTACAAGTGTGACAGGCAGTTTAAGCTATAACGGAAGATTTTTAGCCAACGACCCGAGACCGTTTCATGAACTTAAAGCTGATATCAGGATGAATTTATAATTAAACTCTTGAATAATTACGATACTGTTTATATATTTAGCAATAATTATTGGAGAATTCTATGAAATCACTCATCAAATTAGCCGCTGCATCCCTGATCCTGATAATACTGATCAATTGTTCTAAAACTCAAAATTACAACATAGTTGAGATAAATGGTCTGAAATATTACAAGAATACAGGGGAGCCCAACGGAAAATACAGGCCGCAGGCAAAGTTTTTATTTGAGATAAAAGGTCCTGAAAATGTACCGGACTCAATGAAGGGGATAGGTTCGGTTACGGACGTTATAGCTGATTTCAATGACAATATATATATCCTTGATGGTGTGCATGCAACAATAAAAAAATACAACCGTAACGGAGGATTTGAGAGGTATTTTCCAGAACAGAGAGGGAATGGTCTCGATCAATTTACAAAACCATCTCAGTTTGTTTTATTGTATGATACACTATTAATATACGATTCGCAGGACTCGAAATATGGACAGTTTTTAACAAGCGGAAAGTATATACAAACTCATTTTTCAATGTCCGGATTAAGGCCTTTAGTTTTAAAATCAGATGGTAAGACAAATCTCAGTGCATTTTTTTCCAGAATTGAAAAAGTAGAGAATTCTAATTATTCATTTAACAAATTATGTGTATTGAACGACAGGTTACAACCGGGCTACACAGTAAGGGAAATAAAAATCAAAATGGATGAAAATTTCTTTTTTCCTGACGCTGTGATGAATTATACCGCTAAGGACGGTGTTTTTTATGTTACTGAGAATATGAGCGACGCATACAGAATATATGTTGCAGACGACAGGGGCAAAATGCAATATATTATTGAAAAAGAATATAAAAAAATACCGTATAACCAATTTGAGCTACTAAGGCTCAACGAATTCATAGTCTCAACAAAATTTAAGGGCTTGGATTCAACAAAAACATATTATAAAAAAGCTGTTAACACTATTGAAATTGACAAGAACAACAGATTATGGGCGCAGCCTTCTCTTGACAGGACGACGGCGAATCAGGACTCTTTCTATATTGACATTTTTGATAAAGGCGTTTTCTTAAACAGGACTGTTCTTGACTTTATTAAAGGAAACGAAACCTACAAGCTGGAAGGCAAACGGATCTATGTGATCGCCGAGGACAGAAAATCAGTCAGAGTTTATGATTACGAATAATTAAAGCTTATATTTAATATTTCTGAGAAAGTCTTTTCTCCATTTTTTATCTTCACCCGATTCAATCCCTGCAGGTATTGATCCGTCAATAACCCCCATTATGCCTCTGCCGGTCTCCGATGAAGCTACGATAACGCTTACAGGATTTGCAGTTGCGCAGAAGATATTGCACACTTCAGGAACATCTTTGATCCTGCCCAGGACATTAATGGGGAAAGCATTTTTCATTATTATTATAAAAGAATGTCCGCAGGAAAGGTTCATTGCATTTTCTGAAGCAATATTCATGAGTTTTTCATCGTTGCCCTCATACCTGACAAGACATTTTCCTGATGCTTCGCAGAAAGCTACGCCGAACAGAACCCCCGGCACTGTATTCACCATCGCTTCATAAATGTCTTCGACTGTTTTGATAAAATGCGACTGTCCTAGGATTATATTAGCATCTTCAGGAAATTCTAATTCTACCAATTCGATGTTCATAATCTGCTCCATATAAAGATTACCAGTTTGAGCTCAGGCCGAATACTATATTTTCAGCAAGCCTGTCTGTAAGTTTGTCAAAAGCTTCATCCCTTGCAGCGTCTCCGCCTGAAGCTTTATAATATTCAGTTTCTGAGATCATATGATTTTTTACGATAAATTCGCCTGAACTGTTGTCGAAAAAATTCAATTCGACTGAAATTTTAACAGCCATCTGGTCAGCAGTTTCGTCCCTTGACTGGGATTCTATGATCTCGTTATAGGATTTAATAGTGCCGTAAATTTTTGAATCTGCAGAAGGGGAGTTCTCGATTACAAAATAATTGAAATCTTCAATTTTTTCTGTGATTTTTTTGTTCAGAATGTCGGGTAGTTTCAGATCGTATCTGCCGGTATTGTCTTCGAACAGGATCAGCTGGGAATTTTTAATAGAGGGCGGTATACTTTTTCCCGAAAAGGAATAAATTCCACAAGAAGTAATAGTTAAAATGAATAATAAGCAAGGTATATATTTCATACTTCAATTCCGTATTTTTCGATCTTCCTGTACAGTGTTCTCTCACTCATATTCAGTTCTTCTGCAGTCTTTCTTCTGTTGCCGCCGTGTTTTCTCAAACTTATGGAGATCATTTCCTTTTCCGCTGGAGTTTCGGCAGGTTTTATCTCTCTTGCAGGGTCAAGATTATCCTTCAGATTCGATTTCTCCGAGAAATAATCAGGAGTGATGTCTTTTGTATATGTATTAAGTATGAATTTTTTTATCAGGTTCAGATCACTTTTTATTTCTAAGAGTGTTCTGAATATGAGTTCGCTATCCTGTTTAAGCGGATCATCATTTATAACCATCGGAAGGTAAGACGCACTTTTTTCAGTCTTGAGATATTTTCTTATCACATTGCCGTCAACAGATTTACCGGTTTCCATGACCGTAAGCATATCGATAAAATTTTTAAGTTCTCTAACGTTTCCTTTCCAGTGATGGTTGGCGATCTCTGAAAGGGATTCCTTATCGAACAACAATTGAGACCGTCCGTATTTATCTGCGGAATCATGTGCGAATTTAAGTACGAACAAAGGAATGTCTGTCAGCCTTTCCCTAAGTGAAGGCAGATGAAGCGTAACAGCCTTGAGCCTGAAGTAAAGATCTTCACGGAAAGTTCCTTTTTCAACCATTTTAGTCAGGTTTTTATTGGTGGCGGCAATTACCCTTACATCCACCTGAATATTTGTTGAACCGCCTACTTTCATAAATGTACCGTTCTCAAGCACTCTTAAGAGTTTGACCTGGCTTGAAAGCGGAAGTTCACCGATCTCGTCTAGAAAAATGGTTCCTTTATCTGCAACCTCAAAATATCCTTTTGATTTTTCGGAAGCACTCGTATAAGAACCTTTTTCGTGTCCGAAAAGTTCATTTTCGATAAGTCCTTCAGGGATAGCTCCGCAATTGATAGGTATGAACCTGTTATTTTTTCTTTCGCTGAGTTTATGGATAAGTTCTGCAATAACTTCTTTCCCTGTTCCGCTTTCGCCTGAAATAAGTACTGACAGGCTTGTAGGTGCTACAGTTTTTACGATCGTTACAACTTCGGAGATCCTGTCGGAATATCCGATTATACCGAACTCATTGTAGTTTGGTCCGTAATCTAGATTCAGCTGTTTTATTGACATAAGTTTACCGGTGTTGATCCCTTAAATTTTAGTTCAGAACCGGAATATAATAAAATTCCGCTGTTTCTTCAAGCAGATTATTGCAGACAATCAAGAAAATATTTTATTTAGTTGTTGATTTTATGATAAATATGTTTTAAAATTAGAGTGTTATTAATCGTTATGTAGAAAAAGGGATTTGAAATACAGAGAACTTTTTATAGAACAAACCTAAAGGAAACGCAAACCAGGAGAGGCGAATGAAAATTTACGCGGGAAATCTGTCTTACTCAACAAAAGACGAGGATCTGAAAAAAGCGTTCGAAGAATTCGGACAAGTTGATTCAGCGGTAGTAGTGACAGATAAAATTGACGGCCGTTCAAAAGGATTCGGTTTTGTAGAAATGCCGAACAACGATGAAGCACTTAATGCGATCAAAGAGATGAACGGAAGAGAATTGAACGGAAGAGAACTGAAAGTCAACGAATCTAAACCGAAACCTGAAGGCGAGGGAAACAGAGGTTATCACGGCGGAAGCAGAGGCGGATTCGGCGGAGGAAACAGAGGCGGACAGACAGGAAATAGAGGCGGATTCAACAACAGCCGCGGCGGAAGTCGAGGAGACAGATAAACACAATCGTTTCTCTTTAAATATTTCCAAATCAATTAGGCGCTTTATAGCGCCTAATTTGTTTTAACAATCAGGATTAGATCATGCTGCGTTTAAATGAAATTAAGCTTCCCGTCAATCATACGGAAAAAGATCTTGAAACAGAGATAATTAAAAGACTTAAGTTAAGAAATTCAGATATACTCAGATATCAGATTTTTAAAAGAAGCTATGATGCGAGAAAAAAGGAAAATATTATTTTTGTATATTCGATTGATACTGAAATCGTCAATGAAAACAGGATCATCTCAAATCTGAAGAAATATAAAAATGTAAAGATCACTCCGGATATGGAATATAAATTTCGTATAAAAGCAAGTGAAAAACTATCGGAACGCCCTGTTATTATAGGCACAGGTCCCTGCGGTTTGTTCGCAGCGCTGATACTGGCTCAAAACGGGTTCAAACCGGTAATTATCGAGAGAGGAAAGGCTGTCAAGGAAAGAAGTCTTGATACTTTCGGGTTCTGGAAGAATGGTGTTTTCAATCAGGGATCCAATGTCCAGTTCGGAGAAGGCGGTGCCGGAACATTTTCTGACGGCAAGCTCAATACTCAGATAAAAGATCCGAACCATTATGGAAGAAAAGTACTTCAGGAGCTGGTTTATGCGGGTGCTCCCCAAGAGATACTTTTTATAAGCAAACCTCATGTCGGAACATTCAAACTTGTTAAAGTCGTAGAAAATATTAGAAATACTATAATTTCACTCGGTGGTGAATTTAGATTTGAAACCATGGCTGATGATATTATAATTGAAGACAACAGAATTAAAGGTATTTCGCTAAACAACGGGCAAAACTTATTATCTGAGCATATTGTTTTGGCGATCGGGCACAGTGCAAGAGATACATTCAGGATGCTTCATAATAAAGGTGTTTCAATGGAGCCGAAACCATTTTCAATAGGGTTCAGGATCGAACATCCTCAGGAACTGATAAATAAAAGCAGACTCGGTGATTATTCAGCGGACGGCAGGATAGGCGCGGCAGATTATAAGCTGGTTCATCACTGCACTAACGGAAGAAGCGTGTACAGCTTCTGTATGTGCCCGGGAGGAAGAGTCGTAGCCGCCACATCAGAAGAAGGATGCGTTGTGACAAACGGAATGAGCCAATATTCAAGAGACGAGCAGAACGCAAACAGCGCAATAGTTGTTGGAGTGGATCCGAAAGACTTTTCAAAAGGAGTTCTTGGAGGCATGGAATTTCAGGAACAGCTTGAAAAACATGCTTACAGCTTAGGCGGAAGCAATTATTACGCTCCGGCTCAGCTTGTCGGAGATTTTCTTGAAGGAAAACCTTCTGAAGCTGAAGGATCTGTACATCCTTCATATCAGCCGGGTGTGAAGTTCACTGATCTTGGTTCAGCTTTACCGGAGTTTGCGGTCACAGCAATTCGGGAAGCCATTCCTTTTTTCGATAAGCAGATCGGCGGCTTTGCGATGAATGACGCAGTTTTAACGGGCGTGGAGACAAGGACTTCATCTCCTGTAAGAATAGTCAGGGGTGAGGACTTCCAAAGCGATAATGTCAAGGGCTTGTATCCTGGAGGAGAAGGCGCTGGTTACGCTGGAGGTATTATTTCAGCCGCGATCGACGGAATTAAGATCGCGGAAGCGGTAGCAGCAGATATTATGAAAAAGGGAATAAAGATTGAAATATAGAATAATACCGTCAGTAGAATTTAAAACAGTACCGTGGAAGAACGGCAAAGGCATCACAAAAGAACTTTTTGTCAAGCACGAAAAGGGAAGAAGCGAATTTGTTTTCAGGCTCAGTATTGCGGCAGTAACCGAAAACGGGCCTTTTTCAGTTTTTTCGGGATACAATAGAGTTCTGATGATGCTTGAAGGCAATGGGATCAGGCTTGAACATTCAGACGGAAGCATTAATGAGATAAAGAGTTATTCAGAAATGGCGATTTTTTCAGGAGATCTGAAAACTGAAGCGGTACTTAAAGAAGGGCCGATCAAAGATTTTAATGTAATGACTTTAAAAGAAGCCTGCAGTTCAGAGGTAATCGCGATCAACGGGGAAGTTGCGTTCACAGAAAACTCGGGAGAACTTTTCATTCTTTGCTGCGGCGATACTGTTCAGGTCGAATCGGTTGAAAAAAAAGTTAATATAGAACATTACCATCTTCTGCATATAACTGAAATTATTTCAGGATCGATCAGGGTCAAAGGTGATGCGATTGCAGTTAGGATTATATATCATCGATAAAAAAGCCCGGTCATGCCGGGCTTTTTTATTAGTATCGGTAATGCTCCGCTTTATAAGGCCCGTCGGAAGGAACTCCGATATAATCAGCCTGATCTTTCGACAGCTTTGTCAGCTTCACGCCGATCTTCTCAAGATGCAGCCTTGCAACTTCTTCGTCAGCCTTCTTTGAAAGTCTATAAACGCCTATTTTATATTTATTCTTCCAAAGGTCCATCTGCGCAAGCACCTGATTCGAGAAGGAGTTACTCATCACGAACGAAGGATGTCCGGTAGCGCAGCCGAGATTTACAAGCCTGCCTTCAGCGAGAAGGAATATCTCGTGTCCGTCCTTGAAAGTATATTTGTCAACCTGCGGTTTGATATTCAGTTTCTTTTTAAGCTGTTTGCAGTTTTCAAGTTTACCTACCTGTATCTCATTATCAAAGTGTCCGATATTGCAGACAATAGCCTGATCTTTCATTTTGAGCATATGATCAATAGTTATCACATCTTTATTTCCAGTTGTAGTAACATAAAGATCGCCTTTTCCGAGCGTATCCTCAACTGTTGTAACTTCATAGCCTTCCATAGCTGCCTGCAGAGCGCAGATGGGATCGATCTCGGTGACTATCACTCTAGCGCCGTAATTTCTTAACGATCTCGCAGAGCCTTTACCGACATCGCCGTATCCGCATACTACAGCCACTTTACCTGCGAGCATTACATCCGTTGCTCTTTTGATGCCGTCCGGAAGGGATTCTCTGCATCCGTAAAGGTTGTCGAATTTGGATTTCGTTACAGAGTCGTTCACGTTTATTGCAGGTATAAGAAGCTCTTTATTTTCATGCATTTTATAGAGCCTGTGAACACCTGTAGTAGTTTCTTCGGAAACTCCTTTAAGGTCTTTCATACATCTGTGCCATTTGTCTTTATCTTCAGCAAGCATCAGCTTTAATGATTTTAACAGCGCTTTTCCATCAGTACTGTTATCTTTAACATCAAGAATTTCAGGATTTTTTTCGGCGAAATAACCTTTATGCGACATAAGAGTTGCGTCACCGCCGTCATCAACTATAAGCTGAGGTCCTTTTCCACCGGGAAAAGATAATGACTGGGCTGTGCACCACCAGAATTCATCCAGGGTTTCGCCTTTCCATGCGAAAACAGGCACTCCGGCCTTAGCTATTGCAGCGGCGGCGTGATCCTGCGTCGAAAATATGTTACAGCTCGACCATCTTACGACCGCCCCGAGATCAACGAGAGTTTCTATCAGAACTGCAGTCTGGATAGTCATATGTAACGAACCTGTTATCCTTACGCCCTTCAGTGGCTTTTTTGGCGCGTATTCTTTTCTTATAGACATTAATCCCGGCATTTCTTTTTCGGCAATGTCAATTTCTTTTCGACCGAATTCCGCAAGGCTGATATCCTTAACTTTATACGGCATTTTTTCATCAATGTACTTTTTCATTATATATCTCCACGGTATTATTTTTTTCCACGCACAAGAACGATCTCGCGAAGCGGTATATGGAACGGCGTTCTTGTTGTTACAAATGTAAAATAAATTTTCTTTTCCGTAAACACTTTTTTGAATTTATTAATGTGTTCGTCATAAATTTCTTTATATTTTTTCTTTAAGAGAGCTGTTTTAACTATCAGATTCTCATTCGTTTCAGAGTCGATCATGTTCAGATGATCACCGAGCTGAAGGTTGTATTCATCATCATCAGCTATCATAAAAATTATAATATCCTGCTGCCTTTTCTGAAGAGTCAATATTCTGCTTATCAAATTGTCGCTCTCTTCCAGAAGATCTGAAATTATCACGAGGATACCTGATTTATGCAGCTTCATGCTGATCTCATCAAATGAAGCATAGGTTTCATGCGTGTTAAAGACTTCATCATTCTCAATATTGATAAGTATATTTTTCAAATGCTGTTTGGATGATCTCTGCGGAATATATTCTTTAAGCGTATCGGCGTAATTACCGAAACCGACTGCATCTTTCTGATTTATCAGTATCGTTGATATCGCTGCTGCGAGCTGTTTTCCGTAATAGAGCTTCGAATACTGGAATTTTTCAGACTTAAAGCTCATCGAAGCTGATCTGTCGAGAAAAATATTCGCATAAATGTTCGTCTCATCCTCGAACTGCTTCAGAAAGTATTTTTCCGTTCTGCCGAATATTTTCCAGTCGATGAATCTTGTAGAATCACCGTCGTTATACTGCTTATGTTCAGAGAATTCTGCGGAAAAGCCTTTCATCGGGCTCGAATGAATACCGAGCATAAAACCTTTAAGCACCATTCTTGTAGTCAGGCTCAGGTTTGAAAATGTCGAAACGAATTCAGGATCCAGATATTTTTTATAATCTTCCTTCATAGACCGTAAAGGTATGATAAAAAGAAAGGATTCTCAATCAGAATTCGTACAAAATTCAATTTTAATGATCAAAACACTTACCCAGGACAGGAAAAAGTGTGAAGATCAAGGTCATTCTCGTACCCAGGGATGCCGAAATGAGGTTCCTTGTAACGTCTTGCTTACCCGACGTTGCGCGGCCTTTTGCGCAATGTGCCTCAGGCCAAGTGAGGTACTCCGAACGCCGCGGGTAAGCTTTGTTATGTGTAGTGGCTTGGCTTTTCACACTTTTAGTTTTTTTTCATTAACCAATTTTTGTTCTTCTTTAGCCCAATTCATTTTTTGAAGTGAATCTTTATATGTTTCGAGTGAACTACAAAAAATTTGTCCAACTTCTGGATTACTAAATTGATAACTTTCATAAAGACCTTTAGTAGATTTAATAGTAATTTCATAATAAAGTGCGATAGGAATTTGAAAATTGTCTTTGTATCTTTTATCCGGTGATCCACTTTTATTTACATGTTTCCATGTGTGATCCACTACTTTTGAATCTTTAGGAACTCCATCAGTTTCAATGAATCTTTGTGCATGATGCTCGATCTGAATTTCTCTAAAATCAATTAATGCAAAATCACTATTGTTTTTTCCAACCATCACGATGAAACCGGGATATAAAAATAGATCACCACCGTTTGCATTTTGAAATCTTAAAGCATCATATTCCGTATTGATGTAATCTAAAGATGATTTTGAAAACTTAACTTTATTTCGGGTTATCGTTGTACTTGCCGCCGAACGTTCTTTAACTCTATCAACAGATTTTGTTGAAGTGATGTCCCATATTATGTTGATATTTATCAATTGTTCGTAATTATTCTTTAAAGTTATGTAGTCGTTTAGAATAGATTGATCCATATTAAATTCGATATCTAATTTAAATTTTTGATAAGTTTCTTTTGCATCTTTTGCAGCATTATTTTTTAAAAAATAATTTTCTTTAAACGATTTTATAAAAATTCCAAATATCAAAATGTATGAAATAGTCATCAACAATAAAGAAAATAATTTCTGAACAAATAGTTTGTTACTTTCTTTTCGCAATTCTTCTTTAACTATTTGTGCATTTAGAATAGATTCTTTTAGACCATATAAGCCTCCACTTGTTATCAGTTCCGGTTGATAGCTTTTTATTTCGATAGCATCATCAGGAATGAATGATGAATCAGGTATATTTTTTTCAGGTATGATTTCATTTGAATTTTCTTTTCCATTTAGTCGTACTCTGTCATAAATTCCTGTACCGGGAATACCGGTATTAAGAAAGGTACCATTTTTTCCAACATTTACATTTAGACCTCTCATTCCGACTGTTGCACTCATTCCTGATTTACTTAGATTTAAATAAAAACCAGGAAATACTCTTACTCGTTTTCGGTATTTAAATGCCATAGTGTTTCTCCTTTAAATGTTTTTAAAATGAAAAAGTTTAAGCAAAGCCATTACGGTCATGGCTAAAAGCACCCCACAAGTCGTAAAAACCAGTCAGTGTCATGTAGCCAATGTTAGGAGTATGTTTGTTAAACCACATAATTTTCTTTTCAGAATTTAATGAATTTTTCAATTTCTATTCTATCTACTTCCTTTTTAAACCAGTCTCTATTTTGTGGTGGTATTTCACTTGAAGAATAGGGTTGGTATTCCACTTGATTTCGTCTTCTTTCACTATAAAAAAGATTCGCCCATATCAAAGATTTGCGTGAAATATTATTTTTAGGTTTTGAAAGGATTTTTTCTAACTCGCCACCCGTAATTAAGTATTTTGATGAGTGATCTATAAAATTTATATTATTAATATCTGCGATCATACGGTCTCGAATACTAAATGTTTGCCCATTGCTTATAATATTTTCAGGAAAATATCTACAATACTTTCTGATATACCAAACAGATTTATCTAATATTTGAATTGATCGAGGTTCAACATATGAAAAATGCGACATATATCTATTTGTTGCACCAAAATCTACTAAGTATTTTAGGAATTTAATTACATCATCTTTCAGATTAAATTGAAGATATTCTATTTTACATATTTCAGAGTGGAGTTTGACTAAATCATGCCTAAATTCTATATTTTTACCTTTTCTAATATCGGTATTAATGTAGCGAGCACTTTTCCCATTAAAAAGTAAAATAGCTTTCAAATATTTTTCAATTGCTTGCTGTGCCATCCAAAGAAATTGTTGACGAAATTCCATGCGATAATCAATCCGAGCAGATATATAATCGTAATCTGCTTGTTTGCGAAAAATATCAGAGGCTAATGTATTTAATACTTGTTGCAATTCCATTATGGCTCCTATTTTATCATTGAAGTACGTACAACTCTAAAGCCGTTGTAAATATTTATATTGCCAATTGCGCATCCAGCTCTACCTGATACCCTAAATGTATTTAGTGTCTCTCATTACAGATACGAGAACAATATAAAACATTTTCATGGTGATTCTCCTTAAATAATTTAACAAATCACTCCTAACGCGCAGCTATACCAATCATATCGTATATTTATTCCTTGCATCCGAAGCAAATATCTGAGTCGAAATCTACATTATTTAACACGGTTTGTCAAAATAAAATAATAATAGCAATTAATTTTGAAATTCAGTATATTCCGTGATGAAAAATCCGCAGGAGGGGTTAGTGAAAAAACTTATTGTGTTTTATTCATTTGACGGCAATACAAAGCTGATCGCGGAAAATATAGCTGATGAGATCGGAGCGGATTTGCTCGAATTAAAGCCTGTCAAAGAGATCACGCGAAATAATTTTATGAAAATATTTGCAGGCGGAAAACAGGCCATGACAAAAGCGGAACCGGAACTGATGCCGTTCAGCATAAAACCTGAGAATTATGATCTTATATTTATTGGAACTCCCGTTTGGGCGTGGACATATGCTCCAGCCTTAAGAACGTTTTTTAAACAGGTTAAACTCATAAATAAAAAAGTAGCGCTTTTCTGCTGTCACGGCGGAGGACCCAGAAACTTCTTCGAGAAATTTGAAGAAGCCGTAACCGGAAATGTAGTTGTGGGGAAAATAGAGTTTAAGGATCCGATAAGAAATCAAAAAGATAGAGACATTCAGATAGCGAGGGATTGGGCAAAACTAATAATAGGGATATGATATGTGCGGAGTAGTTGGAATATTTAATTCGGACGATGCGGCATTTGATGCTATGCTGGGTCTTTTTGCGATCCAGAACAGGGGACAGGAAAGCTGCGGGCTTGCAGTCAGTAACAGCAGGCAGATAAAGCAGATAAGGGGTTTGGGTCTGGTAAAAGATAATCTTACGGAAGAAGTGTTAAAAGATTTTCCGGGCAGGATCGCCGTCGGTCATGTAAGGTATCCGACAAGAGGAACGAGCGATGTTAACAATTCCCAGCCGCATGTTATTGAAACCCTTGAAGGAACGATTTTTGCCCTTGCGAGCAACGGAGACATTACCAATTACAAAACGCTTACAGATGAACTAAAAGCTGAGGGAGTAAATTTTAACAGCGGTAACGACGGAGAGCTTATTCTGCGGTTCATAGTATGGCATCACATAGTAAAGCAGGTGCCGGTGGTAGAATGTATAAAAATGGTCATGCAGAAATTTAAAGGAGCTTTCTCTACAGTTCTTATCGGAAGGAATGAAATATGGGGTTTCAGAGATCCGTACGGAGTAAGACCATTCTCTTTTGGAAAGACTGATACCGGATACGCTTTTGCTTCAGAATCTAAAGGTCTTGACATCCTTAGGTGCGATAATATCGAGGAAGTTACTCCAGGAGAGATAATTCATGTATTCGGAGACAACCAGGTTGAAAGATTCAAATTCGGCTGTCCGGAGCTCAGGAACGGAAGAAAAGGCCATTCCCACTGTGTATTCGAACCTGTTTATTTCTCAATGCCTGACAGCAAACAGTTCGGATTATGTGTTTACGAAGCCAGAAAAAAAATGGGTCAGGCGCTCGCTAAATATGATGAGGGACTTGATGCCGATGTAGTAGTTGCCGTACCGGATTCGTCAAATATTCAGGCACTCGGTTATGCTCAGGCGAGAAATATTCCTTTTGAGATGTCGCTGATAAGAAATCACTATGTAGGAAGGACTTTTATAAAACCTGATCAGAGAGGCAGGGACGAGAGTGTAAAACAAAAATTCAATCCGGTAATATCTACTCTTAAAGGTAAAAGAGTTGTTCTGGTTGATGATTCTATCGTCAGAGGAACCACAATGAGAAAAATTGCCGGAATGTTATGGAGCGCAGGAGTTAAAGAAATTCATCTTAGAATAGCTTCTCCGCCGGTTAAATTTCCGTGTTTTTACGGTCTTGATACAAACACAAAAGAAGAGCTCATGGCCAACAGGATGAATTTTGAACATATGCCCGAATATTTACGTGTAAATTCTCTCAAGTATTTAAAACAGGAAGATTTGTCTGAATGTGTCGGCAATTCTAATGATAATTTTTGCTTCGCATGTTTTGACGGAAATTATCCCATAGAACTTGTTGATGTGAGTTTCTAATAAAACTGGAAATTACATGTTATACAGAATAGTTGTAATTCTGTTCTTCTTATCCGCGGAATTGGTATCTGCGGATTTTTTTTCATATTATGGTGATTTTGCCAGAAGTCTTTATCAGGACAAAGAATATATTTATGAAAGCATTGTAAAACAAAACGGATGGGACAGAGTATTTGATCTGTATATAAAATTATATGATCTCAGGCTTCAAAAAGCTGTTGATCAAGAAAATCTTTCAGACGAGATTTATGACCTGATCGAAGATATTTCAGATGAAGATATAAAAGGATTATCGAACTATGAAAAGGATTTCCTGACAGCCTCTTTGTATGGAAGTCTGGCTTATATTAAGTCATCCGATCCGTCTTTCAGCATGTTCAGAAATGTAAGAAAATCCAAAAAAATGTTTGATCAGCTGAATAAGAAGTACAAAACTGTTGATACCGGTTTCGGATCTGCCTTGTCTGAAATAGCGATAGGTATGTATTTTAATGGCAGCTTCTGGGTCAAATCCGTCTTAGGTTATAAAGGGAATATTTTGAAAGGGTTGAAACAGCTTGATAAAATTGCCAACGAAGGGGATATAACTAAAATCGAAGCAAACCTGTTTCTGATCGAATATTTTAGCGTGATCCTGAAAGATCATAATTCATCTCTACGGTACTCGAAAAATCTTCATGAAATAAATCCTTTATCAAAGTACTTCACTTATATTTATGCCCGGGATCTTTACCATACAGGAAAGATTATTAAAGCTTATCAATTATTCAAGGATATCAATGACGACCCCGGTGAAAAATTCTACGGGTACCAGTATGACGCAATAGTCTATGAAGCCAGATGTCTTTATATAAAAGGTTCGTTTGATGATGCTGAAGAAGTTGTGAAATACGCAGCAAAGATCCATGACGGGTATATTCTTAAAAAATTAAGGAATGAATGGGTTCCGTCGGTTCGTATAAGGCAGGAGGTCGTTTTAAGGCCGCAGTACCTTTCTAACCTTAACTTGAGTCTTTCAGCAGACGAACTGAAAAGAACAGCTCTTGTTTGTTTTGACCACGGTTTTTTCAGAGAGACCGCCCGAATTCTCGAAACAGTGAAGAAAGCCGGAACTGATATTGCCGTACTAAAATTCACAACTGCGGTTGTCATGCAGAACTGGAACAAGGCTAAACTGATATTTGATGAAAATGAATCAGATTTCGAAAACGATCCTGACCGCGCAAGACTTGACATTATGAAGAATATTGTTTCAAATCATTTAGAATTATTTTAATTGAAAATCGGTAATACGGAGTTATATTTCTGTAAATAAAATGGAGACGGAAATGAACGATTTCGAAAAACTGAAAAACCTTCTTTCTGAAGTCAAAGCCGTTAGGACAGGGCTGGAAAAAGACATAGCCAAGATCAATGAATTGTACGAAACTTTCGAGGATATGAATTTTGACTGCGATGAAGAGCTTGAAGAGATAGACGAAAGGCTCGAGGAACTACAGGACGATCTTGATGACGGCGAAGGGGATGAGAAGGAAATAAACAGTGAGATCGAGACACTGAAAAAGAACAGGGTAATGGTAGAAGAGGCCGTAGAAATACTTGAAGAACTTCATGAAGAGTTTGAAAGTATCGCAGAGATTAACGATGAACTCGAAATCGGTTGAGAGTATGATGATCGATATATCAATTACCGAACAGCAAATGGTCTTCAAAAATAGAAGCATCAGATTAATATTTCCGGTATCAACATCTAAGCAGGGTGAAGGCTTCAAAGAAGGAAGCAATAAAACTCCTTTGGGAATGCATGAGATCTGTGAAAAGATAGGTAAAGGAGCCGAATCGGGAACTGTATTCAGGGACAGGGTTAAAACTGAAAGAATTGCGGTAATTAATGGAGAAGGCAATGATCTTATCACTTCCCGGATACTCAGGTTAAAAGGGCTGCAGATCAGGAACGCAAATACCTATGAAAGATATATATATATACACGGTACGAATGACGAGAAAAATATCGGAAAAAAAGCATCTGCAGGCTGTATAAGAATGAAGAACCGGGATATTATCGAATTGTTCGATCATGTAAAGATCGGGTGCAAGGTTTATATCCGCAGATAGATCAAATTCCGGAGGGCTGGAAATTGTTAGAGATAACTTCAGCAGTCATGTATGATATTTTTTCTTTCGTAAAACCAAAAAGTTCAGTTCCGATCCTGTTAAGAAAATCGATCTCAGCCTGAGTAATGTCATTATCCGACAGTGCTATATTTATAAGGTAGCTGAACATCATGTCAGCTTCCTGCTCTATGGAGCCGCGGTTCTTCTTTGGATCCAGAAGGTTGTTGATAGAATCGTTAAAAATGTCATTCACTTTTCGGCTGCCGATCATCTCGTCCAGAAACTGCTTAGGGAACAGAAGGTAATTTGCAAGAGTATCGATGATGGCTCGGAACTCGTCCTCTGTCATTTCTTTATCAATCTGAGACATAATAAGTCCGGAAGAAGCTATAAACCTCATTCTATGCACATCGGTTTGGTTACCCATAAAGAAGAATCTTTCAAGAATCTCAGCCATATTTTTACTGAGTTTTTTGTCTGGAACTGTTTTTTGGTTTTCTATAGATTTGCGGTAAACTTCTGACCGGCTGAATATGTCTAAAGAGATTACTCTTAGAGACGGTATCGGGTGTGAAATACTTTGTGCAGAGATTTCATTGATGTGAGTCTCAAGGTTATGTTTATTCTGGCGGACAAATTCATCAAGATCAAAATCTATTACATTTTTCGGAAGACCGGAGATTAATTTAAAGAAACTTGATATAGCCTTTTCTATATTTCTGTTGGCTAAAAGCCCGAATCTGTCCGAAGACAATTCGCAAAGCTTCTCCCAGAACATGAATTTCTGCCTTAAAAGAAGGCTCGGTTCTTTATTCTGGAACAGAAAACGCATCATCTGGCTTATCTTGTAGGTTTTTGTAACCAGGTGTCCGATCTCATGTCCGATTACGAATCTTAGCTCATCGTCATCCATTTTATCTATAATTGTAGAATTCAGAGCGATCCTGTGCGGATATTCTTTATAATTGCTTGGAATTGCGAACGCGTTCATTTCCGGGGAATTCACTATGAAAAAGTCGATGCTGTCAGAAAACTGAAGGGTATCTTTAACTTCATGACAGAGAACGTGTAATTTAGGGGTCATTTCCTTAGTTATCTTAAAATTATAGCTGTCAAGAATTTTTGAGTAACTGTCCGCAGCGTTTATCACTCTTGCATCGATAAGTAATTTAAGTATTATATTTCCGTGAATAAGCCTGTTTATCTCGTCCCCGAATTTTTTTTCAAGATCGAGCCTTATATGGTCATATTTGATCATCAGTGTCTCCCAATGCATAATTCTTTACTTTTTCTTTAAAATATCCGCCCCTTTCTTCAAAGTTTTTGAACATGTTATAGCTTGAAGAAGCAGGGGAGAGAAGACAGACAGACCTTATGCGTGTATATTTAAATACCAGCGCGATAACTTCGTCCAAAGTTCCGCAGAAAAAACATCTTGTCTGTTTATTGTTCCATTGAATTACCGAGCTTCCGTTACCCGTAAATTCTTTAAATCCGGATTTAATAAAATTATCATACATTAATCTGCCTGTATCCGGCAGAAAAAATATATTATCGACTGCGGATTTTTTTAGCTCATCCGTAAGTACTTCCCAAGTTATCTCCTCTCCTCTGAAATGTCCTCCGAGTATTAAAGAACCGACAGAATTATCAAAAGCTTTTATAGCAGCTACAGTGGCCTGAGGGATCGTAGATATTGAGTCATTGTAAAAATCAATACCTCTATAATTTCCGAAGAACTCAAGTCTGTGCTCAAGTCCTTTAAATTGGTAAGCGGACCTGACAGCGTCCTTCATATCGCATCCTGCAAGCTGTGAAGCGATCAAAGCCGCACCAATATTATACAAATTATGGCTTCCCTTTAATTCAACGCATTTAAGCGAGAGCTGGATGCTGTTGTTACAGTAATATACGATCGCCACATCACCGTCGATTATTGTCTCATATGGAAAACTCGCAGATTTTTTCTCAAGCCCTTCGAATTCTTTTACCGGAAATATTATACGGTCGTTTTCATCCTGCATTTTTATAATATTCATTTTAGCTGAACGGTATTCTATAAAATTCTTATAAAAATCCAGATGCTCAGGATATACATTAAGTATGGCAGAAATATGCGGTGCTTTTTTTATGAACTGAAGCTGATGCGAAGAAAGTTCAAGTACGATTATACTGGAATCGCCTATTTCAGGTATGATATCAAAGACAGGAACACCGATATTGCCTGCAAGGATCGAGTTTTTACCGCAATCTGTCAGGATTGAATGCAGCAGAGATACCGTGGTGCTTTTGCCTTTTGTACCTGTGATCCCTATGGTCTGCGAATGAAACTCTCTTAAAAATATATCTGTCTGCGATGAAATAACCGCTTTGTATCTTTGAATGAAGTCGTCACTAAGCGGGATTCCGGGGCTTTTGATTATCAGATCGAATTTATCATGTATGTGGTCGATTTCCCCTGTAATGAATCGGATATCTTTTCCGAGTCTTAGCACATTTTTGTCGTAAATAGCAATTTTGCAGTCAGGATAATATTTAGTTAGGAAATCTAGGGTTGACCTGCCTTCGGTTCCGAAACCCATTATCAGTATACTTTTTCCGCTGAAATATTTATCGAATTTTTCTTTAAAAGTCATAGTCTCTTTATCAGTATATTTTTAAATTTTTCGGTAAGAAGGTTTTCATTATTGAATTCGTTTAAAATAGCATCGAACTGATCGAGGTATAAATCCAATTTTTGCAGGTTCTTCTCTTTGAATATCTTTAATAAATATGGAAGGTCGGTGATTTTATAATTAGAAATAGTTTTTGCCAGTGCGGAATTAACTTCCTCTTTAGTGCCGACGCATTCGAACGGCTTTACTCCGCTCATACCTGAAAGCTCTAAGAAAGTTTTTTCAAGATCTCTGTTGCTGAAAAGATCTTCTCCGAATATGCTTAGCATATCATCGTGTGGTATGAAAGGGGACAATATAATATATGTGAATAGGCACTTGGGGCAGTTATTGCACCATGTATTTGTTTTGCTTCCGGCATTGCAGCTTCTGAATGATGTGAAATGCTTTTTATAATTTGAGAACATTTGTGCGATCTTTAACTCGTTAACCGGCCGCAGAATGCTGAAATAATTAATGTCTTTATGAATGTATTCTGCAATGTAGTCATGTACAGCCTTTTCAGCTTCATAAGACTTTGAGTACTGATGATTAATTTCAATGCCGGAAAAGAAAGCGTTTCCGACGCTTGCGCTGTTTTCATTGGACAGCACAATATTTTTTTTCCCTGTAATTAATGCGCAGAGAGCTGATATAAAAGCGAGAAGTGCTGAAAAAGGAGTATGTCCGTTTAAATAGCCTTTACCGTTCAATTCGATCAGCAGACTGTCAATAGATCTTTCTGCGTGAAAAAACGAATTATATCCTGAAATCGAAACCGAATCCGTCTGCGACTTTTTGGGATTCAGGATCAGAGGAAGACAATTCATGCCGGATAGTATTTCAAGGCTGACAACTGAATCTTTTCCTCCACCTACAGGAATTAAACATTCATCGTTAAGTTTTATTTCCGAAAGCGGATATGTGATCTGATTTTCGCAATGTATGTCAAAAAGATCATCTGCGGTTGTTTCGATCCGGTTCTTGTACAGGAATTCACCCAGTCCGTTAAAGTATATCTTCTTCCAGAATTTTATCTGGCTGTCATTAAGCTGGCCGCATTTGATTATTATAGAAGGGGAGCAGCAGGCCTTATAGTAACTTATGAGTTCTATCATTCCAAGATTAAAAACAGCAGAATCTATTGAATTTAAATCAGTCTGAGAAATAAGGCAGTCCCTGTAAATAATTACAGGCTCGAAAATGATATCATCAGACTGTGTGAAGCGGTACTTAAGCGTCAGGCACCGTTCGGAGTAGGTTTTTGTAAAACTTTCATATGTAAAAACGGGATAATTTTTTCTCAGTTCAGTGAATTTATCAACCATCAGATTTTCTCTTTTCAAGTTCTTTATGATCAGTGCCTATAATAATTGTCAGGTCTATGTCAACAAGATCTTTGTTCAGCTGCATGACAACATTTTCGCTGCTCACACCAAGCGAACGGGCCAGCTCATTTGCGTACCGCATATCTTCAATTCTGCTCAGAATAACTGTTTTCACATATTTTTTATCGGTATTTCCGGTTTCTCTGACATCGAGATTCATTTTTCTCAGTCTGTCTTTCCAGACCGTAGCGATTCCGGAAGAGCCGCAGCCATTCAGGATGCTTATACGCACATTTGTCATATTGACCCTTGGAGCGTTTTCTGAGGTTTCTTTACTGTTTAATGTTTTCTTTTCAAGTTCGTCTTCATAATATTTGTTGGGATCCTGTTTAAAAATATTTTTAATAAAATCCATATTTTTATAAAAGAGGAAAAGGGTCTGAACAGACAGGAGTATTATGATTATCCACAGATGCAGGTTTGTTTGCGGTTTCTGTTCCGGTATATTTGCTTTTTTTTTGGAAATCCGCGCCATAAAGAATATTACTCTTCGTCGTTTAGATAATTGTAATGGTTGAATGGGTCGCCGTTAATGTAATCTGATGGTTTAATATTTCTGAAATCGACTCTCATTCTGAATGAGTTATTAGGTCTGTAATCAAGGGTCGCTGATTTTATATAAATATCGGCATTATTTTCTTCTAAGTGTGCAATGGATGAGTAAGGTGTGTATGACATACCCAGATTGAGCCTGAGAGAAAGCGGATCGGAAATCTTATAATTTATTCCTGCCACATATTCGTTTGTCATAGTAGAACCGGAACTTCCGTTCGTATAGTTCATCGACAGAGAATGCGATACCGAAATTTTTGACATGTCAAAAACAGATCCCTGAGAGGTTGATAGCAGTTTTAGTCTTGGATCAGGCTGAAGTTCAGTTCCTCTGAACTGTGAGAATAGAAGAGCTATTGCGGTAAGCAAAAATAATATCAGCTTTTTCATGAATTTCTCCGGTTGTTTAATTTCGCGCATTCATTATACTTTCCGCCTGAGCAAGTTGTTCTAAAGTATTTATACCCTGTATTTCAGTATTGTCTTTAACAAGATAAGTTCCGACCTTTTTCTTCTGTTCAGAGAGGATGCCTATCACATCTGTAAGATAATACTCTCTGCTTGCGTTATCAGAGGAAATGTGTTTTAATGAATTGAAGAGCTCGGTTTTGTCGATAATATATACTCCCGAGTTGATCTCTTTTACTTTTTTTTCCTCTTCACCTGCATCTTTCTGTTCAACGATTCTTGTTATGTTTCCCGAGCTGTCTTTAATTATCCTTCCGTATCCGAAAGGATCCTCAAACTCAGTTGTCAGCACAGTCGCCACTGAGTCTGTTTTTACATGGTAATTCCTCAAATTTATAAGTGTTTCCGGTTTTAAAAGCGGAACGTCTCCGCACAGTATGAGTACATCCCCTGTTTTGCCTTCAAGAACTTTTTCTGCCTGCATGACCGCATGTCCTGTTCCCAGCTGTTCATTCTGCACAACATAATTTACGTTCAGGTTTTTTGTTGCCTCTCTTACCATTTCCCCTTTATGCCCGATTATCAGCCATATTTCGTTCGAACCTGTTTCTTTTGCCTGGGCTATTACATACTTTACCAATTCTTTTCCGTTTATCTTATGAATTACTTTCGGAAGGTCGGATTTCATTCTTTTTCCCAAACCTGCTGCAAGTATCAGCGTTATCAGATTTTTCATATTAAAGTAAACTCCGTTAGTTCAAAATTATGTTGTCGATCAATCTTGTGTTACCGAACTTTACAGCCATGAGCATTATATATTTGCCGTTCTTCATGCTCTTTGGTTGTGTTAGGTCGTTTGAATTCCTTATTTCAATATATTCTATTTCTGCTGCTTTTTCTTTCGAGATTATTTCTGCTGCTTTTTCAATGGCATCTTCTTTTGTTTTAAGACTGGAGAAATTCTGCTTTATGTAAGATAAGGCTTTGAATAGAACCGTTGCCGAAGCTCTTTCGCTTTTGCTCAGATAAGCATTTCTGCTGCTTCTGGCCAGCCCGTCGGCTTCTCTAACCGTATCAACACCGATTATTTCTACGGGAATATTCAGGTCAGATACAATTTTTTTTAGGATTATCAGTTGCTGCATATCCTTTTTACCGAAATAAGCCTGATCGCAACCTACTATGTTAAAAAGTTTTGTTACAACCGTAGCGACTCCCCTGAAATGTCCCGGTCTTGATTTCCCGCATAAAATATCTCCTATATTCCCGACATCAATGAAAGTGGAGAAACCTTCGGGATACATAATATTATCATCGGGAACAAAAACCGCATCAACTCCTATCGAATCCAGTTTTTCAAAATCACCTTTCAGGTCTCTCGGATACTTTCCGAGATCTTCTTTAGGCCCGAATTGTATGGGATTAACAAAGATGGAATATATAAGGCAGTCACATTCTTTTCTCGCTTTTCTACCAAGCTCGAGATGCCCTTCGTGGAGTGCGCCCATCGTCGGCACAAACCCGATCCTTCTGTTCACAAGATTATACAGGCTCGTGAAATCTCTTACATCGGATATTGTTTTTAATATCTTAGGCATATTATCCCTCTTAGTATGATTCTTCGCTGGACGGAAAGTCACCGCTGCATACATCTTTAACATAATTCTCAACAGCGTTTTTTATCACAGTGTTCAGATCCGCATACTTTCTTACGAATCTGAAATTCAATTCAGAGTCGTATCCGAGCATATCTGAAATAACAAGCACCTGACCGTCACAGTAAACTCCGGCTCCGATTCCGATGGTCGGAATTTTCAGTGAAAGAGTAACTTCCTTTGCCAGCTCTGACGGGATCTTCTCAAGAAATATTCCGCATGCTCCCGCTTTTTCAAGAAGAAGTGCATCTTTTTTCAAAATAAGAGCCTCATCATCGTGCTTCGCTCTTAGTTTATAGCTGCCGAACTTGTTGATCGACTGCGGTGTAAGTCCGAGATGTCCGTAAACCGGAATTCCTGATGAAACAAGCTGTTCTATTACCGGTACAACTATTTCGCCACCTTCGATCTTTACCGCATTGCATCCGGTCTCTTTAACTATTCTAACCGCATTCTCTACTGCTTTTTCTGCCGATATCTGAAAGCTTCCGAATGGCATATCAGCCACAATTACCGGGTTTTGAGAAGATTCCACGACTATTCTGGTATGATATATTATATGGTCAACTGTTACGGGTATCGTGCTTGTTTTACCCTGGAACACCATTCCCAGTGAATCGCCTACAAGGATCATATCAACAGCAGTAGAATCAATTATTCTTGTTTCATAAAAACTGTAGGCTGTCAAAGCCGCGATTTTTCTGTTTTTCGTTTTGTATTTCTGTAAATCCACAACTGATAATCTTTTACCCATTCCGGTCTCCTCATCTTTCAGATTAGTTTTCCGATCGTGCCGCAAGTTCATGAAAAATAAGTATAAAATTCAATCATTGCAAGGCAAGAATTAATTAAATTGAAATTTTAAAAACCGATATTGACAAAATTAAAATCATTAATTACATTTGACCGTTCTGTTGAACATGCGTGTCCGACAGATTATTAAAGTTGAATTTTAAAGAAAAGGAGAGAGATGTACAAGTTGATAATTATTACGATCCTGACGGTTTTTACATTCATATTCGCCCAGGATTGTGGTAAATATAAGAAACAGATTGATTCCTTGATGGTAGAATTTAATACGATCAAAGATAAAATGTGCGATCCGACGATCGACAGAGACAGATATGATGATTTAAACTCTATTTACTCAGCTACATGGACTGAAATTGTTGACGCCCAGAAACAACAGAAAAAATGTCTGGAAGGTCAGACAAAAACCGTAAAAGTTGTTGTTGAGCCTAAAAAAGTAAATTCTCCACTTCCAAAAGTTCTCGGAGTAGAATGGAGCTCAAACAGGATTCAGATTAAAGAGCTCCTAAGAAAAAACTCTGAAGTAAAACTGATGGAAACCGACGACGGCATATTGGAGTACCATAATGGCAGCTACATGGGTTACAAGGTAGAGAAATGGCAGTTCAGTTTTGTAGATAAAAAACTCTACGCCTGTCAAATTGTGCTTGAAAATGAGGCTGACATTACAGTTTTTAAAATGTATGAAAAAGTTAGCAAGGATCTGATCGCTAAATACGGTCAACCAAGTTATGAAAAGAACAAATTCCCTTCTTCATACAAAAGTGATTCAATCAAACTTACAGCCATAAAAAACGGTTCGGTTGCGATCTACAATAAATGGCTCTTTAAAAATGACGATGTTCTCAGAATAGGCATAAATGAAAACGGTTCTGTGCTCGTTACCTATCTGATCGATAAGTTATATAAAAAAGTGAAATAAGCGGTAAACTCAATTAGTTTTATTCTATATTTTCACTTGCATTTATCATTTTAAAATTATACTTTTAGGCCATGAAAATCGGGCATGTATTAAAATATGCGATACTTGTAGCTTTTCTTGTATCCTGCGTCAAAAAAGAGAAACAGAAGCTCTCAGTTTCATTCGTTGAATTCTCTACCGATATAAAAATAACTGTATTTGATGTTCCTGAATCTGAGATCGGGAAAGTTACAAAAATTCTTAATGACGCTGAAGATATTTTCAGATATTTTAACAATGAAATGAATGTTTACGTTCCGAATTCGACGATCAGCAGGTTCAACAATGATACTATGGCAAAAAAACAGATACCTTCTTCACTAAAAAAAATAATCAGTATTTCAAGAAATATCAACAAATACACTGATAAATATTTCGACATTGCTATACAGCCGGTCGTGGAGCTTTGGGGTTTCAATACGGTTTCGTCACCGTCAAAACCTGACAGCAGCGTACTTGCCGAAGTTCTAAAGATCTCAAATCTTGACCTTTACAGGTTTTTCACAGATTCTGTGCTGGTAACTGATAACAGATGCAGGATCGGCCTGGGAGGGATAGCAAAGGGATACGCGGCAGATTCGACGGGAGAATATCTGACTTCAAATGGGATCGAAAATTTCATTGTTGCTGTAGGAGGGGACATTCTTATCAAATCTGAATCTCCTAAAACCGTAGGTATAAGACATCCGAGGGTCAAGGATGCGATAATCGATACGCTATACATTGCCGATGCGGCAATTTCAACATCGGGGGATTATGAAAAGTATATGATCAATGACGGTGTCAGATATTGTCACATTATAAGTCCGGTTACCGGTTACGGAATATCTGACATTGTAAGCGTTTCGATAATATCCGAAAAATCATATTTGAGCGACGCTTTTGCAACCGCTGTTTTTTTAATGGGCAGGGAGAAGGGCAGGTATTTTATAGAAAAAAACAAACTAAGCGGAATAATTTATTTTATGTCCGATGAAGGCATTATACTTTCGGACAGGATCAATATTGAAAAATATTCAAAAAGGGATAACGCCACGGGGACCGGCATATGACGGATGATGTTAAATACAGTGAAGAACGCGCTGAGTTGATCAGTGTAAAAGAATGTTCAGGCAACATTATTTCATGTGTCGTCAGATCTGAATTGATCGCTACTGCCTCGTTTCCGGGCCAGTTCGTGACTGTTCAGGTTAATAGCCGAGGGGCAGACTGTATTCCGGTTCTGAGACGACCTTTTGCGATATCGAATGTAAAAAAAGACAGATTTGAATTTATTTTTGATGTAGTCGGCAGAGGGACTGAACTTTTGAAAAAGTCGCTAAAAGAAGAAAAATACTTAAACATATTAGGTCCGCTTGGTAACGGCTTCGATCTAAAATCAGAGAAGAAACAGAAACTTCTGATTGCAGGAGGGATCGGAATAGCACCTGTCAAAAGACTGGTACAATATCTATCTACTACCGACTGCCGAACGACCCTTATCTGGGGAAACAGAAACAGATCAGGCTTTTTTGACACAGACTATTTCATAGACCAGAATATAAAGCTTTTGATCTGTACAGACGACGGGTCAATGGGGTTTGAAGGAAATGTTGTAGATATGCTTGAATCAGAGATAAAAAACAAAAATCTGGAAAACTTGTCAGATTATGATATTTTTGTCGTCGGCCCGGATCCTATGATGAAAGCGGTTTGCATTGCTCTCGGAAAAAGAAATGCCGTATGCCAGATTTCTCTCGAAACTCCGATGGCCTGCGGTATGGGTGTATGCCAGGGCTGCGCTGTGAAAAAAAAGAATGAAGAGGGTTATTATCTTGTTTGTAAGGACGGACCTGTCTTTTATTCAGATAAGATTATTATGAATTAAATCATGGAACGGTATCAAATGGAAGAACAGGCTTTACAAAAGACTATATTAAGCGGAATACAGCCGACAGGCCAGCTTACGATCGGTAATTATATAGGAGCGATGAAGAATTTTGTCAGGCTTCAGAACGATTATGAAACACTTTATATGGTCGTTGACCTTCATGCGCTAACTGTTCCGCAGGAACCCAAAGAATTAAGAAATAAAACACTTTCTGTAATAGCTCAGTATATATCCGTCGGGCTGGATCCTGAAAAGAACAATCTTTTTATTCAGTCTCATGTTACCGGACATACTGAACTTACATGGATACTCGGCTGTCTTACCGGTCTCGGCGACCTGAACAGAATGACGCAGTTCAAAGATAAATCCTCAAAACCCGGCGCAAATATCAATGCAGGTTTATACACATATCCGATTCTGATGGCCTCTGATATTCTGCTTTATAATGCGGATTTCGTACCTGTAGGGGAAGATCAGAAACAGCATGTCGAACTTACCCGTGATATTGCGATGAGGTTTAATTATAGGTATTCAGATACTTTCACTATACCCGAACCGATAATTCCAAAATCAGGAGCAAGGATAATGGATCTGCAGAACCCGCTTGCGAAAATGAGCAAAAGCGATTCAGGTGAATCGGGGAGACTAGCACTGATAGACGATCCTTCTGTCATAGCAAAAAAGATTAAAAGCGCAGTGACAGACTCTGGATCAGAGATCAAATTCTCTGAAGATGACGAAAAAGCAGGAATCAGAAATCTTCTTACAATTTACTCGAACCTGACTGAATTAAGTATCGCGGACATCGAACTGAAGTACGAAGGCAAAGGATACGGGGACTTTAAAAAAGATCTTGCAGATATCGTGGTCGAAAAGTTAAGTCCCATAAAATCAAAACATGATGATCTGATGAAAAATAAAGATTATCTCGAATCAGTGTTAAAATCCGGTGCGGAAAGCGCGCAAAAGAAAGCATGGAAAATGCTAAATAAAGTCTATAGAAAAGTAGGTCTTGTTCAGGCAGCAAGATAGTTTTAAGCATAAAGGGAGTTTAAAATGAACGAGAACATTTTTAGAGAATATGACATAAGGGGCGTAGTGGAGACTGACTTCACAGCCGATACGGTCGTCAAGATAGGAAAAGCTTTCTCTACTTATCTTATCAGAGAAGGTTTCAAAAACTGTGTGATAGGTTACGATGCAAGGTTGTCGGCAGATTATCTTTTTTCAACATTCACAAACTCTTTAAGAGACTGCGGTATTGATGTCATCAGCATCGGACAATGCACATCGCCGATTCTTTATTTCGCCCAGATACACTTGAATGGAGATTCAGCTGTTATGATAACGGGATCCCACAATCCGGCAGATATGAACGGATTTAAAATGCTGACAAAAAAAACTGCATTGTATGGCGATAAGATCCAGGATCTGAAAAACATGATCATAAATAATGATCTCATAAGCAGATCTGCAGATATGCCCGCAGGAACTTTAAATCACATTTCTGTGAAATATGAGTATCTGGATTATATGAAAAAGAATATAACCATGGGATCAAAAAAGCTCAGAATAGTGGTTGACGGAGGTAACGGAACAGGCGGGCAGATAGCTTCTGAAATATTCAGATATTTCGGACACGAAGTAATAGAGCTTTACACTGATCCCGACGGAAGATTTCCCAATCATCATCCGGATCCGACAGTGCCGAAATATATGACCGACCTGATAAACGAAGTAATAAATTCCAAGGCTGATCTCGGCATCGGTTACGACGGCGATGCTGACAGGATCGGAATCGTTACTGAAAAAGGAGATATGTTGTTCGGCGATCATCTGATGATGATATTTTCAAAAGAAATTCTTTCTAGAAAACCAGGTTCAGTTATCGTAGGTGAAGTTAAATGTTCCCAAACTTTGTACGACGGAATTGAAAATCTCGGCGGAAAAGGAATTATGTGGAAAGCAGGGCATTCACTTATAAAAGCTAAAATGAAAGAAACCGGAGCCGAACTCGGTGGAGAGGTGAGCGGACATATATTTTTTAAAGACAGATTTTTCGGACATGATGATGCTCTTTATGCGTCATTAAGGCTTCTTGAGATACTTTCAAGATCCGATAGTACAATGTCGGGTCTCCTATCAGATATTCCGAAAACTATAATGACGCCGGAAATCAGACTGGATAGCGATGATAATAAAAAATTCGAGATAGTTAAAAGAGTTACCGAATATTTTAAGAAAGCAGGATATAAAGTTGTTGATGTTGACGGAGTGAGAATTATTTTCGAAGATGGGTTCGGACTTATAAGAGCGTCTAATACCCAGCCTGCTCTCGTTCAAAGATATGAGGCTTCTTCCGAAGAAAGACTTAAAGAAATTATGGAGCTTATGCAGTCAAAATTAAAGCAGATCGAGGAGGCAATTTAGCGGGATGTCCATTTTTATGAAAAATATTTTCGTGATCCTGTTTTTAGTTTCAAATTCGCTTTTGATTACCGGAGAGATAAAAAAAGAAGATTATGAGAATCTTCAGTCAATGTGCTCTCATGCGAATAAACTTGTTCGCGAAAATAAATATGATACAGCTCTGTATTTTTACGACAGCATATTCGAATATATGGATTCAATCGAATCCGAGACAGGCGAAACCACTACTACCGAATTCGATTCTCTAAAAGAAAAGATTACAAACCATTATTCAAACTTTGAAAAGATAGTTGTAGATCTTCATTTATCATTCGATAGTGAAGATAAACTGTCTTGTTTTGACAAAAAAGATTTCAATCTTATTAAAGAAGATTCCGCGCAAAAAGAATATATACCTTTTCCGAATGATACGGGAACAAAGAAGGTTAATAAGTGGATAGATATTTATACCAGTAAAAGAAGAGAATCAGCTCAATTATACCTCGACAGATCTTCAGAATACATTGAAGATGTCAAGAAGATTTTCAAACATTTTAATCTGCCTGAAGAGCTTTCCTATATACCTCTGGCTGAATCAGGTTTTTCTCCGCTTGCACATTCTTTCGCAAAAGCTATAGGACTTTGGCAATTCATCCCTTCGACAGGGAAGGTATTCGGTCTAAATTCCAACTGGTGGGAAGATGAAAGAAAGAATGTAATTAAATCTACTATTGCAGCCGCTCAATACTATACATATTTGTTCAACAAACTAAATGATTGGGATCTTGTTCTAGCAGGATACAACTGTGGTGATGTCAGAGTTCAGAAACTTGTAAAGAAACATAAGACTAACGATTTCTGGTCATTATATTCGCTTCCTAAAGAGACAAAGGATTATGTTCCGAGAGTAAAAGCCCTGATCAATATAGGTAAAAATCCCGAAAAGTACGGATTTACTGTTGAAAAAGAACTTTTCAGGCATGATACGGTAATGCTGGACAGCTGCGTTAATCTTAATGTGATAGCACAATCGGCCGGCATAGATTACGAAGAAATAAAAAGGCTTAATCCTCAGTTAAGACAATGGTGTCTTCCGCCCTATGCAGTAAATTACTCGGTTATAATTCCGGCACACTCAAAAATAAAATTCAGAGATAAGTTTTCTAAATTCACGAGTAAAGAAAAATATTCTGTGATTTCCTATAAAGTAAAAAAAGGTGATACATTAGAAAAGATCGCTGAAGTGTTTAAAATCAATCCTGAGGCTATTATCGACCTTAATTCGATATTAAGTTGCGGCTTAACCCCCGGTCATTTCATAAAAGTCCTTGAAGTGCCTGTGAAAGAAAATTGGTTTAACGATTTTAATAAAAAATACCTGACATACAATGACGGAGAAGAATATTACAAAGACGGAAAAAAGAGAATTATTTATAAAGTTAAAAGCGGTGATAACCTCTCAATGATATCAAAAAAGCATAAAGTTAAGCTTATTAACTTGAAAGCATGGAACAAAATAGGGAAAAACAATAAAATCCTTGCCGGTCAGAATCTTGTAATTTATCTATAAAAATAAATAAGGAGAAGAAAGTGGAAAAAAAAGAAGTAAAAAAACTGACGAAGTTTGAGATTATCAAAAAAGTTCACGAGATCACCGGATTATCCTACAAGGAAACCGGAAGTGTTATAAACAACATGATCGAAGTGATAAAGGACAGTCTTAAAGAAGATTATGTTATCGAACTGAGAGGTTTTGGTACTTTCAAAGTCGCAGAAAGAGCGGCAAGGATAGCGTATAAACCTAAGGGAAGAGAGAAACTAGAGATCCCGGAGAAAAGAGTTCCTGTATTTAGAGCCGTTAAAAGCTTAAAAGATAAAGTAAACAAGAACATTAAGAAATAAACTAAAAGGAGGCATTCATGCCAAGCGGTAAGAAAAGAAAGTTACACAAGATCAATACTCACAAAAGAAAGAAAAGACTGAGAAAGAACAGGCACAAAAAGAAATAAGTTAAAGCGGGTTGATCCCGCTTTTTTTATTCGAATAAGATATTATTGAAAGATTTTATTATGGTATGTTTTAATTTTCTTACTTCTTCTGCAGGATAAATAAGATCTATTATCTGAATCGTTCTCATTCCGGCGGAAAAAGCTGATCTGACTCCGCTGTCCGAATCTTCGAATGCTACGCATTTTTCCGGTTTAACATTCAGCTGTTTTGCAACCGTAAGATAAATTTCCGGATCAGGTTTTGAATGTTCAATCTGGTCACCAGAGACAACCAAATCAAAAAAACCGATCAGGCCTGTACGAGTTAGTTTTCTCAAAGCTAACTCTCTATTGGTTGAGGTAGCTACTGCAAGTCTGGTGTCATTCCGGTAAAGAAGATTTAGAACAAAGCGAACCCCGGGCTTTAAAGGTATTATTTCGTTATCAACATAATTGCGGTAAAATTCATTCCATTTCGAATGAACATCATCAAACGGAATAAAAGGATCGAAACCCTGTTTTAAAATTAAATTTCCTTCCTCAGGTTTTCGCCCGATACATTTCTTATAAATTTCGAAGTCAGGTTCATAGCTGAACTCAGAACATGCTTTCCTGAAGCATTCCCAGCATATCCTCTCTGTGTCGATAAGCAGGCCGTCCATATCGAAAATGAATGCCTCGTGCTGTTTTATTTTTATAGTGACTTTACCTTCCATGACCGGTACCTTCTTTAACAGGGATGTATGTTAATTTTTTAACGGACAAAAATCCACAGTTTTCTAAAAAAAAAGTCGAAAAAACTGTTGTGCGAATTAACATTTAATATTATTATTATGCAAAAAATGGAGGTAGGATGTTAGAGGATTATTTGAACGCGAAAGAATGGCAGAAAATTAAGAGTTTTGCCGATAAACACGAAACTCCTTTTCTCGTAGTAGATCTGGAAAAAATAAAAAAGAAATATAATTTGCTTCAAAAGAATTTTCCATTCGCAAAACAATATTATGCAGTAAAAGCTAATCCCGGCGACGAGGTGATAGCGCTGCTTAAAGATCTTGGATCAAATTTTGATATAGCTTCTATTTATGAATTGGATAAGGTGCTCGGATTAGGAGTAGATCCGGCAAAAATCAGCTACGGAAATACTATAAAAAAAGCAGATCATGTCAAATATGCATACAATAAAGGCATCAGAATGTTCGCTACGGACAGTGAAAGCGATCTGAGAAACATAGCTGTCGTCGCCCCCGGATCAAGGGTGTTTTTTAGAATATTAACAGAAAGTTCAGATACAGCTGACTGGCCTCTCAGCAGGAAATTCGGTTGCCATCCGGATATGATAATCGATTTGGTCATCCTGGCAAGCAAATTGGGTCTTGAACCGTACGGTATATCTTTCCATGTCGGATCTCAGCAGCACGATATCGGTGCGTGGGACTCAGCGATATCAAAAGTTAAGTACATATTCGACTGGCTTTCAGAACATGAAAATATAAATCTTAAAATGATCAATATGGGCGGAGGTTTTCCGGCCAATTACAGGGCTAAAACCAACAGCATTGATGTCTATGCCCGAGAGATTACAAGATACCTTCACGAGGATTTTGGCGACACTCTGCCGGAAATAATTCTGGAACCTGGAAGATCTATGGTCGGCGAATCAGGCGTTCTCGTAAGCGAAGTCGTTCTGATATCAAGAAAGGCAAGAACCGCGCTTGTCAGATGGGTCTATACCGATGTAGGAAAATTCAGCGGTCTTATAGAAACTCTTGATGAATCAATTAAGTATCCTGTTTACTGCGAGAAAAAAGGCGAGACCGAAGAAGTAATACTTGCAGGTCCAACCTGCGACAGTCAGGATATTATGTATGAGAATACAACATATAAATTTCCGTTGAATCTGGCCATCGGCGACAGACTTTACTGGCTTACCACGGGAGCCTACACATCCAGCTACAGCGCAATAGAGTTTAACGGATTTCCGCCGCTCAAGACATATTTTATAAAATAGGTAAAGGCGCATAAATGCGCCTTTTTGATATAATGAAAAAAATAAAGATCATAACACTGGGATGCGATAAAAACCTGGTTGACAGCGAAGTTCTTTCCGGTCAGCTGGCACGGAGTTATCAGATTTCTCCGGATTTTACATCTGGCGAAGCTATAATTATTAACACCTGCGGATTTATCGGTGACGCTAAAAAACAATCTGTTGAAGCAATTATAGAAGCTGTAGAAGAAAAGAAAAAAGGATACTTCAAAAAAGTTCTTCTGACCGGATGTCTGATCCAGAGGTATTTTAAAGAACTGAAAAAAGAATTTCCGGAGGCTGACGGTTTCTTTAAGCTTGGTGACATAAAAGGGATGATAAGAGAACTCGGAATAAACAGAAATGTATCTGCGAACAGATTCTGTGAGCGGATTGCGCTTGAATCTGAACACACAGGGTTTATAAAGATATCTGACGGATGCAATCATAAATGTTCATATTGCGCTATTCCCGGAATACGTGGAAAGTATAAGTCAAGAAGCATAGATTCGATTCTTAAAGAAGCGGAATTTCTGATAAACGGAAATGTAAAGGAGATTATTCTTGTCGGGCAGGAAATATCCTCATACGGAACTGATTATTATAAAAGCAACAGGATCAACGATCTTTTGGAAGAACTGTCGGGAATGTGCGGAAAAGACAGATGGATAAGGCTGTTATATACTCATCCGCCTCTTGTTACAAGGGAATTCATCGAAACTATAGCTTCTTCCGAAAATATATGCAACTACATTGACTTTCCGGTTCAGCACACAGAAACTGAAATATTAAAAATGATGGGCAGGGGAGATACAACATCAAAAATTTTCACAAAAGTAAAACTTATGAGAGAAATAATTCCGGATATAGTTATCAGAACTTCAATAATTACAGGTTTTCCGGGTGAAACACCGAAGTTATACAGGACTATGAAAAAACATCTGAATGAACTCAGATTTGACAGGCTGGGTGTTTTTCCTTATTCAAGAGAAGAAGGAACGCCTGCTTATTCAATGCATGGACATGTAAACCCTGGTACAGCAAAGAAAAGATATGAAAGCATAATGAAGCAGCAGCGTGATATTTCGTTAGAGAAAAATAATGGACTTATAGGTAAAAATTTAAAAGTACTTATCGACAAAAATGAAAATGGCTATTCGTTAGGCAGAACTTACGGGGATGCTCCGGATGTCGATAATGAGGTTATTATCAAAGGTAATCTGAAAGTTGGAAAATTTTACATGGTAAAAATTACTGACGCGGATGAATATGATCTTTACGGGCTGAATTTAACAGAAAGAACTTTTCCGTTCTGAACTCTGATTATCACCCGGTCTCCTTCATAAAATAATTCTTTGGAAATATATTGGTAAACTGTACTGTCTTCAGTTCTCAAGGTGAGATTAAATCCTTCCCATGTAACAATTTCATCATCGGTGTTCTTATCTATTATTTTCGATCCTTCCTTAAATTCACCTACGATAACTCCGTTTTGTGCAATTACGGTAGCGATCAGTGTTCTTGTATTTTCATACGGAGCTTGTTTTACTGAAGCGCATGAAAGTACGAAAATAAAAACCGAAGCCAATAAAAGATTTATGAAAGATATTTTCATGATAACTCTCAATTTATTAATAATTTTTAAAGTTAAAAGTTAAAAAATTCATGTCGGGATGGCGAGATTTGAACTCGCGACCCTTTGCCCCCCAGACAAATACGCTAACCGGGCTGCGCTACATCCCGAACATTGAATACGATCAAGGATCTATAGATTATGTCAATCCATGTCGGGGTGAGAAGATTTGAACTTCCGACTTTTACGTCCCGAACGTAACGCGCTAACCGGACTGCGCTACACCCCGAATTTGAACAGGTGGTAATTTAAAGAATAATCGCTTTATATTCAAGGGAAAAAAGCATTTATTTACATCGGGCGATTTACTTTGCTATTCATGGTTTAGTTTTTTATATTTAAGGTCAAATAATTCAGGATAATAATGTTTGTAGATTATGTAAATATAACAGTCAGATCAGGCGACGGAGGTCACGGCAAAGTGGCTTTTCGAAGAGAAAAATTTATTCCGAAAGGAACACCCAACGGCGGGGACGGAGGAAGGGGCGGGGACATCATTTTTATTGGCGACAGGAATATGAACACGCTTCTTGATTTCACTCTTAACAGAAAGTTCATAGCTGAAAACGGTCAGAACGGAGGTATGAATGATATGACCGGAAAGAACGGAAGATCTGTGATCATCAAAGTACCGTTGGGAACCGTAATATCCGATAAAATAACAAATGAAGTTTACCTTGATATTGCAGATGATAAAATTGAATACAAACTTCTTGAAGGCGGAAAAGGAGGCTGGGGGAACGCGCATTTTAAAACTTCTACAAGGCAGGCTCCCATGTATGCCCAGCCGGGAATCGCGGGAATTGAAAGACAGCTCAATCTTGAATTGAAAGTAATAGCAGATGTCGGACTTGTCGGCTTTCCCAATGCGGGAAAATCCACTCTTCTGTCCGTCATGTCAAATGCCAGACCGAAGATAGCGGACTATCCGTTCACCACTTTATTTCCGAATTTGGGAATTGTTAAGTACGGTAATTATAAAAGTTTCGTAATGGCGGATATTCCAGGACTGATCAAAGGGGCCAGTGAAGGTAAGGGTCTTGGACTAAGGTTTTTAAGGCATATTGAGAGAACGAAAATCCTGATCTATCTAATAAACTCGAATTCAGAAAATTTCAAGAAGGACTTCAATGTCCTTCAAAATGAACTTTTTACATATAGTGAGGCTATGAGAGAAAAACCTTTTATAAAAGTACTGTCCAAAAAGGATCTTCTCGAAAAAAAATACAGAGGCAAATTTTTTGACCATGAGATATCTTCTTTTACGCTTGAAGGGCTCGAAGAGCTTAAACTTTTAATAGCTGAGAAACTCAAAGAAATTGAAAAACCTCTTGAAATCTGGGAAAAATAAAAAATTTAAAATATAAAAAAATAGTTGAGGGTCACTAGATGACACTCAGCATTGTTTATTTTCTTCTTTGAATTATTTAAGGAGGAAAACAAATGCATGATAAATTTAGAGAATTACTTAGGATGGAGTCAGTAAAAATGGTGACTACATCATCAGCCATAAAGCTGCTTGAAAAATATAAAACAGCGGAAGCGTGCAGAGAAATAGACGATGAAGAGCTTTGCGGTTGCGGCGTATCAAGAAACGGGATAAATAACCTCAGGTCTGCAAAGTTCAATGATAACATCTATAATGATCAAATGGAAAAATTGAACGATTTAAAAGACGGGATCAGTCTGATAACAGTTTTCGACGAATTGTATCCGGCAAACCTGAAGAACATTTACGACCCTCCGCCTTATTTGTTTTATGAAGGCATACTTTCTGAAAAAGATGACATTTCTATTGCAGTAGTCGGTTCCAGATCATTATCAAGGTCGGGGAGTTATACAGTTATAAAATTATCAAGAGAGTTAGCTATTACGGGTTTTGTGATCGTAAGCGGTCTGGCTATGGGTGCTGATACCGCGGCTCATAATGGAGCTCTTGATGTTAAAAAGAGAACTGTTGCTATCCTGGGATCCGGAATAAATATGGAAGTCAATGTAGGAAGCCGGATTACGAGAAGAAAAATAGTTGATAGCGGCGGAGCTGTGTTTTCACCATTTTTAATTGATACCGAACCGGCAAAATATACATTTCCGGCAAGAAACAGGATCATAAGCGGGATGAGTCTTGGAGTAGTCATAGGCGAAGCTAAAAAGGACTCAGGTTCTCTTATTACAGCAAATTTTGCTCTTGAGCAGGGCAAGGAAGTTTTTGCTGTTCCCAATGAAATATTCAATCCTAAATATGAAGGAGGAAACAACCTTATCAAGACAGGTCAGGCAAAGCTGATAATGAGTGTTGACGATATAATAGAAGAGTTTCCAGACAGGATCAGGAATCTTATTTCTCCGGCAGTTAGAAGCATAGAGAACAAATCGGTTTGTTTCAATAACGAAACAGAAAAAAAAATATATGATATACTTGTTGAAAAAAAGATGAATGTTGATGAACTCAGCGATCAGACAGGGATTGATACAGGAACTCTTATGGGTATGCTTTTTATGCTTGAAATGAATAAGATCATCGTTAGAGAACCCAATAATTATTTTTCAATATCGAGAAAATAATCGCTGCCGTTTAAACTTGATTTTGTTAAGTTTTGTTAATAAATTAAAAGAGATAAAATGAAGGAGGTAAAGATGAGAAAATTTTTAATCACAATGCTGATTTTGACAGGTCCTACTATGTTCAGTCTTAGAGCAGGTGTTGATGAAGTTCTATCTTTTGTTTCGGAAAAAAATGTTGAAGGTTACCTAAAGCCTTTCGTTACTTCTCTAGGAGTGGGTCTTAATTCCGGGATGTATCATAGCGCTATGGTGCCCGAGAAATTATCTTACGGATTCACTCTTAGAAGTATGTTAGTTCTGGTTCCTGAAGACCAGAAAACATTCAAACCTTACACGCCTGTAGGTTATTCATCAGAAAGTACGGCTACAGTTTACGGCGGTGATCCGGGTTATATCTATGGCGATCAGGGATATATTTCATATCCGGGCGGTTTTAATGTTGACCTTCTTGCCCTGGCTTTTCCCCAAATTAATCTCGGATGGAAGGGAACTGAATTGACAGCCAAATTTACTCCGGTGCTTGAGATAGGTGAAAGCAAAGAGGAGTTTTATTTTTATACTTTTGCTTTGAAACATGAGGTCACGCGTTATTTCAATAATGTTCCTTTTAACGGTGCAATCCAATTGGGATTTGGAAAAATTAAATTTTCCGATCAGCTCGATTTCGGCAACATGGCAGTTAACTTAATTGCCAGTAAAGATTTTAGATTATCGACTTTATACGCAGGATTAAGTTACCAGAAAACTGAAGTTGAAGCAAATTACAGTATTGTCGGGGACCCTGAAAATGCAGATCCTGATCTCAGGCTGCCTAAGGATGTAAGCCTGACAATTGATGGAGAGAACGGATTCGGAATTACAGCAGGTGCAGCTTTAAGACTTGGATTTTTTGTGCTTAATGCCGACTATACTTTTAATTTTCAATCGGTCATTACTGCCGGTATGAGCTTTCAATTCTAATTAAAAATTTTAAGGAGAAAAAAATGAAAATGAAAAAATATCTGTTTCTTTTGACTGCGGTCTTCTCGATCCTGATTATGGCAGGCTGCGATGCGTTTGAAGACTTTACCGTCAATGTCCCTTTGACTGTTGCTTTTACTGATTCAACGTACAGCACTGAAACATTTGATAACGAAACTTATGATCTGGCTGATAATTCGGTTTATCAGGAGTATAAAGAAAAGATCGAGGATTTTGAATTTCTCGAAGCAAGGTATAATGTAAAAGAAACTCTTCCGGATACCATTACTGGCACTATGACGTTTACTGTGAATAAAAATGATTCTCTTGGCGAAGAGATATTTTCTCAGGTATTTCCTAATGTTAAAGTTTATAAAGGAGCTACCGATATGCTGGTTTTGACGCAACCTCAGATACAGATGTTTAACGCGTATCTTTTGAACATGTATGCTAATGCAGGCACAACGAAGTTTTACGGGGAAGCAGTAGTTTCCGGTCTTACCGATAACGGAACTCTAAAGAAAATTGTTGTCGAACTTCATTTACTGCTCAAAGCAAAAGGAAAACTGTAAGGATTAAAGGAGTTAGTACTGAAGAAAGCCATAATTCTTCTATCGGGCGGTCTTGATTCCGCAACCTGTCTGGCAATAGCTAAAAATCAAGGCTATGAGATACATGCGCTTTCTTTCGATTACGGGCAGAAACATACATGCGAGCTTAAATTTGCGAGATTCAATGCAAAAAGATTTAAGACAGAAGAACACAGAATAGTTAAGCTTGATAGAAAGTTTTTCTTAAATTCAGCTCTGACCGATAAAAATATCGAAGTCAAAAAAGACAGCTATTCGGAAACGAATATCCCTATAACCTATGTTCCGGCAAGAAATACAGTATTCCTGAGCTACGCATTGGCTTATGCGGAAACAATCGGGGCGGAACATATTTTCATCGGGGTCAACAGCATTGATTATTCAGGATATCCCGACTGCAGACCGGAGTTTATAGCTGCATACGAAAAAATGGCTAATCTTGCACTGAAAAAAGTTGTTGAAAAGAAAATGAAAATCAAAATTGAAACGCCTCTGATGTTCCTTACAAAATCAGAAATAATCGTCATCGGAAAAAAACTCGGTATTGATTATTCAAAGACGATATCATGTTATGATCCTGTTGAAGGACATGCTTGCGGGCATTGCGACAGCTGTATTTTAAGAAAAAAGGGTTTTGAAGGTTCGGGATATAAAGACGAGACAGTTTATGTTTAAGAAAAGAGACAAATGAAAAGATCAGCCGTAATTTTACTGATCATATTCTTTTGCGGGGTTTTATCCGCAGAACTCAGATACACAAAGAAAACGGATTTTACAAAGAACTTCACTTCAAAATACAAAGATTATAAAGCTGTCATGCTCGTTGATCTAACCAACGGACAAATCCTTTACGAGAAGAACGCTTATGAAAAGCTGGAAATAGCTTCACTTACAAAGATGATGTCTATTTTACTGGTCGTTGAAGCTATCCGTGATAAAAAATTCAGTCTTAAAGATATCGTGACGGCTTCAAGAGCGGCATCGAAGATGGGCGGTACACAGATATTTTTGAGCGAGAATGAAAAAATGTCCGTCGAAGATCTGCTTAAATCTGCTATAATGAAATCAGCTAATGATGCTATGTTCGCTCTAGCAGAAAAAGTCAGCGGACAGGGAAAGGTTGATCTGTTTGTTGACAGAATGAACAAAAGAGCAAAAGAGCTTAAACTGACTCAGTCCGAATTTAATTATCCGCACGGTCTTCCGCCTTCAAGAAAAGATATAAAGAAGGGACTTAAAGGGAATATGTCTTCCTGCTATGATCTTGTTGTGCTTGCCGAAGAGTTGATCAAATATCCGGTTGTCATGAAGTACAGTTCTACGTGGATGGATACGATCAGGACAGGCAAGAACATGTTCCAGCTCAGGAATACAAGCAAGCTGATAAGGGATTATAAATATTTTGACGGGCTGAAGACCGGATTTTACTGGAAAGCCGGCTTCTGCATAGTAGCTACAGCGAAAAAGGACGGTATAAGAATGGTGGCCGTCGTCTTAGGTTCCAAAACATCACGCGGCGGCAGGAATAAGTTTATAAATTCACTCGTTACATGGGGATTTGATGAGGTTTCAAAGCAGAAAATAACTGAGATTAAGAAATAATATTTTTAGACTGATAAATTCCGCGCTTATCCATATACTCAAACAATTTATACTTAAATTCTTCGTTGATAAATCCCCATTTCGGCGCGATAAGCTGATCAGCGTGAGCGCGTGAAATAATCCTTTGTATTACGATAGAACGGTCAAGATACGATACCGCGTTTGAGAGTAATTCAATATATTTGTCAGCCGTCAATGGAATGTATTTACCTTCAGTATAAATTCTTTCAAGCTTAGTTCCCTTTACAACCTGAAGATGATGTATCTTAACATAGTCAGGCTTGACTCGATTAATTTCACGAAATGTATCATAGATCATTTCGTCAGTCTCGCCGGGCAGCCCGATTATCAGATGGACTCCTATAAGAAAATCAGTGTTTTCTCTGATCATTTTAAACGCGTTAAGGAAAGAGGCGTATAAATGTCCGCGTCTGATCGCTTTCAATGTATCATCATGAACAGATTGCAGCCCGAGTTCAAGCCAGACCTCTTTGCCTGCTGCAACTTCTTTTAGCATTTCAAGAAGTTTGGGATATATACTGTCAGGCCGCGTTGACAGAGCAAGAATCTTTATTTCGGGATAACTTAGTGCGGTTTCAAAGGAATCTTGAAGGTAATCGATCTGGCCGTAAGTTGAAGTATTATCCTGAAAATAAGCGATGAAAGAATCAGTCGGGTATTTTCGCTTAACATAAGGAAACCCCTGCTCCATCTGCTCCTTAACCGTCACCGCCCCTTTGATCGTCTGAGGGATGAACGAATCTTTATTGCAGAATATACAGGGAGGGTCATTCGGGCATGGCGTGTGCAAAGTCAGCCCGATCTTCCCAAGCTTTTTGCCGTATTTCGCCTTCATGAACGAAAGTATGTCGGAATAGTAATATTTAGAATGTCTTTCCATAATGAGGAAATATATGAAATAAAAACATCTATTGACTCAAAAACTTTCAATAATTTTCTTGATAATTACAATATAAAATCATAATATTAATTGTTTAAGTAATAACAGGCGGACGCGTATGTTTTACAAACCGGATTACGAGGGGGGCAGCATTGTCAACCTTATGAGTTCGATAACGAAATGTTTCGGGATGAAACCTGATTACAGTGAACTTATTCTGCTTCCTAGTGATGAACTCAAGGGTTACAAGAACATTATAAACATTGTGATAGACGGACTCGGGTATAATTACCTGATGAACAAAAGAAAGAATTTTTTAAAGGACCATACTGCCGGTAAGATAACTTCAGTTTTTCCGTCGACAACATCTGCCTGTATTACAAGTTTTGCGACAGGATTAGCGCCGAAGGAACATGGCGTTACAGGATGGTTCGTCAGGCTTAAGCACGGAAAACACGACATTCCTTCTACAATTTTGCTATTTAATGACAGAAGAAATGAAGAACCTCTAATCAACAGAGGAATAAAACCAGAGGATATATTCATTGATTTCAGACTGTCCAAACATATAAAAGATCTGAAAGTCGTTATCCCCGATTCGATAAAAGATTCGGTTTACACAGGCTATCTTCTCGCAGATTCACACAAGATAGGATACAAGGGTCTTGAAGATTTTTACATAAAGACGGCTGAAGCAGTTATTTCGAACAAAAAGGGAAAAAATTACATTTACGGATACCTTCCGGATTTCGATGCTGTCCTGCATAAGACCGGGACTGATTCGAAAGAACTTTCAAAACTGTTTAATGCCATTTCAAAGCAGACAGAGAAATTCATAGAGAAAATTCGCGGAACAAATTCGATAGTAATAATTACAGCTGATCACGGTCTGATAGACGGTGACAAGGATAAAAGATTAAGCATGAACGACCTTCCTGAAATAAACAAAATGCTGGAATTCCCTCTTTGCGGAGAACCGAGGGCAGCTTACTGTTATGTGAAAAAGGCTTACAAAAAAGAGTTCAGAAAAATTGTTGAGGAAAACATCGGCCACGCTGTAAGAGTTTTTTCGAGAGAGCAGCTCATAAAGGGAAATTATTACGGTCTGTTCGAGCCTAATGCCGACCTTGCAAACCGGACAGGCGATTTCGTGCTTATCTGCAAAGAGAATTATGTAATTAAAGATTTTCTTCCGAACGAAAAAGTAAAATATCATTTTGCGGATCACGGAGGGCTGAGTTCAGACGAGTTATTTGTGCCTTTGATTGTCTGCAGAGTATAAATTGGCGGAGTGAATTATGAAAATGATCTATATTCCCTTGATAAAAAAAGCTTTGAAAGAGGATCTGGGCAGGAACGGGGACATTACCACAGATTCCATTATTCCCGAAAAACAGAAAGGGCGTGCTGTTTTGAAAGCTAAATCCGAAGGGATACTATGCGGTCTAGCTGTTTTTGAAGATACATTTTTCTATATCGATAAGGATCTTAAAATTGAGACATTTTTTAAAGACGGCGATAAACTTGAAAAAGGCGATATTGTAGCAGTAATCAGAGGAAGGCTCAATTCAATTTTAAAAGCGGAGAGAACCGCTCTAAATTTCATTCAGAGAATGTCAGGCATTTCTACTGCCGCTCATCAGTTCGTCAAAGCCGTTGAAGGAACTAAAGCAAAAATCCTCGATACCAGAAAGACCCTGCCGGGTTTCAGGATTCTCGATAAATATGCCGTTAAAACCGGCGGTGCGGAAAATCACAGGATGGGGCTTTTTGATATGTTCCTGATCAAAGATAACCATATTGCAGCTGCGGGCAGCGTATCCAAAGCTGTTGAAAACGTTTTAAAATTCAAAAAAGAGAATAGATTAAAAGCTAAAATCGAAATTGAGATTAAAAATATTTCTGAATTTAAAGAAGCTCTTGCACTTGATGTTGACTGGATCATGCTTGATAATATGAAAGCTGATGAGATCAGAAAATGCGTGAGTTTGAACAAGGGTAAAAAGAAACTGGAAGTATCGGGAAATGTTTCAATAGATACAGTCGGAAAGCTCGCCGAGACCGGCGTGGATTTCATCTCGTCTGGTTCACTGACGCACAGCGTAAAAGCGCTTGATCTGAGCCTTCTTGTTGAATAGGGGAAAGGTGTTGAGAATAAAAATATTCATAGCTGTTTTTATGTTCATTCTGCTGATATCATGCGCCACTGATTACAAAAGAGGGCCGGAAGGCGGGCCAAATGATAAAGTCAGTCCGGCAATAGGATCGGCAAGCATTCAGAACGGCACTTTAAATATGGATAAAAATTCTACGGTTGAAATAAAATTCTCCGAATTTATAGATGTGAACTCGGCGAAGAACTCAATTGTTATATCACCACGCTCAGCTTCTAAAAAGGCAAAGATACTTTGGTATGACAAGAGCTGCAAGATCAAGTTCAAAGACCTTGAAGAAGATCAGACAGTCGTCATTACTGTAAATCCGTCTTTGAAGGACACACAGGGGAATATGCTCTCCGGGGCATATTCACTATCTTTTTCAACAGGCGGCAGCTTAGACAGAAAATTCATTTTCGGAAGAATAAACGGAGCAATTGCAAGGAACAGCATTGAGACTATAAATTACGCTAAAGTAAAAATCAACCTTTATGCCGCCGGTGAAGATACAATAGATATATCTAAGGCCGAACCTGAATACAGTACAGGGTTGTCCGAAGATCTCGTATTTAAGCTTAAGAATATAGGATCAGGCAGGTATAGAATTTTGGCCTTTAATGATATCAATAATGACCAAAAACCTCAGCCGGGGTCAGAGATGCTCGGTTTTTCGTGTGATGTAATTGATCTGTCAGAAAGAGACAGCATTGACCTCAAGATCACTCTAGGCCTGACAGACAATGAATCCCCTTTTATCAAAAACACTACGGTCGCAGGAGAGGACATTTTAAAGATTGAATTATCCGAAGATATAAAAGAATCTGAAAAATACATAGACAGTTGTATCGTGAATGGCCAAGATGAGATGTTCGTCGAATATTCTTCACAGTCCGAGAGAAAAGTGATCTACGCTAAAATTAAACCGTTTAAAATAGATGATCTGATAAAAGTGAAGCTGTCTGATATAAAAGATGATTCCGGAAATCCAATAAAAGAAGAACTGAGAGTAAAAACACACACTGTTTCAGATACGATTTCTGCACAGCCGTTCAGGGTCAGCGGTAAAATCCCGGGCAAGATATCAGCGGACAGGGTACTAACTTTTGCTACGAACAGCTTTGTAAACGATTCATTAACTTTTAAGCTGCTTGAATTAAAGGACAGCCTGTTAACCGGCCTAGATAAGAATATTTCTATTGAACCATACAAAATCTCTATCGACCTTAAAGATAACGGGATAGAGCCGGGCAGTTATCAGTTCAATATAGAAAAAGCTGATACTACTGCTTATTCGGCAAAGATATTAGTAGAAGATCCTTTAGGTTCCGGATCGGTTTCAGGAACAATTTCAGGAGTGTACGAAGAAAATTGCATTCTTATATGCAAAAACGTCAAAGGAACTTCAAAATCTGTTAACATAAGTAACAGGGATTATAAAATCGATCTTGATCCAGGTAAATACATCCTTGCGATGTTTGCTGACGAGGATTCAAACGGTGTGTTTTCATTGGATCACCGGAGTTTCATTTCTGAAAAGGCGTTTTTTTATGCAGATACGGTTAATATAAGAAAGAATTGGGAAACATCAGATATAAATTTCGAGTTCAAATAAAATACAAATACGGGAGGGAGAGATATGTACGCATTGATAATGGCCGGAGGAGTCGGAGCGAGGTTCTGGCCCAAAAGCAGGCTGAAAACCCCAAAACATTTACTGACGATAGTTAATGAAAAAACTATGCTTGAGAATACTATAATCAGGCTTGACCAGCTGATGGGAAGAAAGGACATTTTTATTATCACGAACAAAGAACAGAAGAATAATGTTATCGAAAATATTAAAGATTTTAGAGAAGAAAATATAATTTCTGAACCTTTCGGAAAAAATACTGCAGCAGCGATCGGCTATGGAGCAATTAAGCTACTTTTAAAAGATCCTGATGCAATTATGGTTGTTCTTCCGGCGGATCACTTCATCAAAAATATAAATAAATTCTGCAGTGTTATCTCAGGTGCTGTCGAATACTGTAAAAAGGATCCTGAAGCACTTATCACGATAGGTATAGAACCAACCCATCCTGAAACGGGTTACGGGTACATTCAGGTAGGCGGAGAGGTCAAAAAAGGCGTTTACGAAGTGAAATCATTCGCGGAAAAGCCTAATTTCGATACTGCCGTAAGATTTCTTGAAAGCGGAGAATTTTACTGGAACAGCGGTATGTTCATATGGAAAGCAGAAACTATCTTAAAGAATATTCAAAATTTTCTTCCGGACTTATACGAGAATCTTATGGATCTAAAAAAAGCTATGATAAACAACGATTCCGATTCTGTTATAGAAAGGATATACAGCGAAATGCGTTCGATCTCGATTGATTACGGCGTAATGGAGAGAGCGGAAAATGTAAAAGTCCTGCTTGGAAATTTCGGATGGTCCGATGTCGGCAGCTGGTTCGAGATTTACAGACTTAAAGAGAAGGATGAAAAAAGCAATGTGGTTGATTGTGATAGATTTATTGCCATAGACACTGAAGGCTGCCTTATATCAACCGAAAACAAAGAAAAACTTATAACCTGTATCGGTCTTCACGACCTGGCGGTTATCGATACACAGGACAGCCTTCTGATAACACCGCTGTCAAGGTCGCAGGATGTTAAAGAGCTTGTTGAGAAGATCAAAGCCAACAAACTTAACGATGTACTTTAACTAAAAAAAACCGGAGTTGAATCATGGATGAACTAAAAAAAATCGAATTCCTGAAATCAATCTCTTTGTGCGAATCGATGAATGATGCCGAAATAAAGAACATTGCCGAGCACTGCCAGATAAAAAAATTCACAAAGAAAAATATTGTTTTTATGGAACAGGATCCCGGGAACATGTTTTATATAATTTACAGCGGAAAGATCAAGATCACTAAGCTGAATAATGACGGAAATGAAGTAATATTGTCAATCCTCGGGCCCGGTGATTTTTTCGGGGAAATGTCGCTTTTGGATCATAACAAACGAAACGCAAACGCGATAGCACTGGAGGATATAGAATTCTTTACGATTGCAAGGAATGAATTTCTTGATGTCCTTCATAACAATACCGCATTTACTTTTAACCTCCTGAAAACATTCGCTATAAGATTAAGATCCGCCGACATAAGAGTAAAAAGTTTTTTCCTTGACGATGCCCAGCAGAAAGTTCTTATGATGCTGTATGATCTTTGCGAAAAGATGGGTGTGCAAAAGGGAAACGGTATGCTGCTTGAAGAAATGCCGAATCAGACCGATCTGGCCAACCTGACCGGAATATCCAGAGAAACTCTTTCCAGAATTATAAAAAAATTCGAGATGAACGATATCATTAAAAGAGAAGGCAAAGATATTTTAATACCGGATTACAAGGATTTCATTGAAAGATTTATCAATGAAGAATAAGATAGCTGATCTGCATATACATTCAAGATATTCCGACGGAACTTACAGACCCGGCGAGATATTCAGGATAGCGAAGAAAAACAATTTCAGAGCGATAAGCATAACTGATCATGACTGCGTGGATGTATATTCCGAAGCCAGAGAATTATCAAAGAACTACGGGATTGAATTCATTCCGGGAGTTGAGCTGTCCAGCGATTACGAAAATTACGATCTTCATATTCTGGGGTATTTTATTGACGCCGGGAATACGGATCTGATCCAAAGTCTGAAAGAATTCAGAGAAGTAAGGATCGAAAGAGCCCGGAAAATGATAGAACTGCTTAATACCGACGGCATAAACATCAGCTATGATGATGTTGTAAAAATATCTCCTGACGGAACTATTGCCCGGCCTCATCTTGCTCAGCTGCTTATGGAAAAAGGTTATGCGTACAGTTTTCAGGACGCTTTCCAAAAATATCTTAACACAGAATCAAAATACTATATAAAAAAATTCAAGATCGATCCTGAAAAAGCAATTGAGCTGATACATAAGTCCGGAGGCCTTGCATTTCTTGCCCATCCGCTTTATTTGAAAGAAGATTCGGGTCTGTTAAAAATACTCATAAAAAATGGTCTTGACGGGCTGGAAACAGTTCATTCTTCTTACGATGAAGACTTCCTGAAATTAATTGATAAACTTGCCGATGAAAACAGCCTTCTGAAATCAGGCGGCAGCGACTGCCACGGAAAAAGAAAGACAGGAAAGAGGCTGATGGGACAGTTTACGATTCCATATACTTATATTGAGAAAATGAAAGAGAAATTAAACGGAGTAAAATTATGAAAGTATGCATACTCGGTGCCGGAGCCTGGGGTTTGGCAATTGCCGATCTGCTGTCTTCCAATAATTGTCTGGTTACCGTATGGGAATTCGATAAGATCGTCTGCGAATCACTTGAAAAAGAAAGAAAACTGACATCAAAACTTCCGGGGTATTCTGTACCGGAATCCATAAAATTCACTAATGATATTCTATCGGCAGTAAACGATGCTGAAGTTATAATTAACGCCGTGCCTACACAATTCATTCGGAGCTATTTCAGCAAGATCAGTAAAATAGATTTTTCAAAGAAAATAATTGTTAATGTATCAAAGGGTATTGAAGCATCAACCGGCAAAGATATAAGGGAAATGTTCATAACGGAATTTGAAACGGTCACCGATGATAATTTCGTTATTCTCGCAGGACCTTCATTTGCGATCGAAGTAGCGCTGTATAAAACGCCTACAGCGGTGGTGGCTGCATGTAAAAATATTGAAACGGCTAATCAAGTCAGAGACCTTTTTTCGAACAGCTATTTCAGAGTATATTCGACAGACGATGTTATAGGCGTTGAGATAGGCGGCAGCATCAAAAACATACTTGCAATTTCAGCAGGCATGACAGAGGGTCTCGGACTTGGAAATAACTCCAAAGCGGCTTTGTTAACAAGAGGACTTTCTGAAATGATCAGATTCGGGATCGCCATGGGGGGAAGAAGAGAAACTTTCTCAGGTTTGTCAGGCATAGGCGACATCATTCTGACCTGCAATTCAAGCCTTTCAAGGAACTGGCAGGTTGGATACAGACTTGCGAAAGGCGAGAAACTTCAAGAGATAATCGAAGGCATGAATATGGTCGCCGAAGGGGTTGAAACATGCAGGATCGTAAAAAAAATAGCTCAAGAAAAAAATATTTCAATGCCGATAGCGTTTACAGTATATGAGCTTCTTTTTAACGGAATGAGCCCGAGAGACGGGATCGCAGAACTCATGACAAGGGAAAAAAAGAAGGAAGACTAGGTTTAAATGACAAAAGGTAAATTATACATCGTTTCAACACCGATCGGAAATTACGACGACATGACATTCAGAGCCATTAAAACTCTCAAGGAAGTCGATCTGATAGCCTGTGAGGATACCAGAAAAACCGGAATACTTCTTAAACATTTTGAGATAGGATCGAAACTTATGAGCTATCATGATCATAATGAGAATTATAAGGGAGATCTGATCATAAGTAAACTCGAATCAGGGGAAAACATAGCTGTAGTATCGGATGCCGGAACTCCGTGCATTTCAGATCCTGGATTTAAGATCGTTCGTTCGGCAAGAGAGAAAGGGATCGAAGTTATCGGGGTGCCGGGAGTATCAGCCGCAATTAACGCTCTTGTTATTTCTGGTATGCCTACAGACAGTTTTGTTTTTGAAGGGTTCCTTCCGCATAAAAAAGGGAGACAGACTAAACTTAAAAGAATAGCTGAAGAAAAAAGAACAATAATAGTTTACGAATCAGTTCACAGGATTATCAAACTAATTGAAGAATTATGCATCGTTATACCGGATAGAAAGATATGCGTGTTAAGAGAGATGACTAAAATATACGAAGAACATATCTGCGGAGAACCTGAAACTATAATTGCTAAGCTGAAGGAGAAAACTCCAAAGGGTGAATTTGTGGTCATTATAGAAGGTCTTAACGAAAAATTAAAAAATAAAGTCGAGGAGAAAGGGCTATGAAAAGATCAGTTTTGTTTTTGATTACGTTCTTAGGGATTCTGTTTTCGCAGTCAGTTGACATGGCCGTGCTTAATTTTAGCGTGAACTCCAGCAGCAGCGATATGAATTTTCTTTCAGCAGGGATAAGCGATATTATTGTAACGACGCTTGGCGAAAAGCCGAATATCAGGCTTGTAGAAAGAGAAAAGCTTAACAGGGTCGTAGAAGAACTGAGCCTGAGCGGTTCCGGGCTTGTTTCAGACAAACAGCAGGTCAGGATCGGAGAACTTACGGGCGCAGAATTTGTGATCACAGGCAGCATAACATTTATTCAGGCATCTTTTATGATAAACAGCAAGGTACTGGAAGTGAAAACCGGCAGAATAATTTCAACTCAGAGCGTGAAAGGGAACGATAAAGAGAAAATCTTCGATTCAGTTGATCTGTTAGCCCAGAAGATTTATACTGATATAAACACTGCATCAAATAATTACGGAACAGGTCCGCAGCTCGAAGTAGCGTTCGTTATTGATACGACAGGAAGCATGGGTGATGAGATAAATGTTGTTAAGTCAAAGATAATTTCAATGATAGACGAGATACTTCAGGGAACTCCTAAACCTGTAGTAAAATTCGCCGTCGTAGATTACAAGGACAGAGGAGATGCCTATGTTACAAAAATCTATGATTTTAAATCCGATGTTAATCTAATCAAGCAGGATATAAATTCGCTGACTGCCACAGGCGGGGGAGATTTTCCTGAATCCGTTATCGAAGCCCTTCATAAAGCAATGTTCGAACTTTCATGGTCGAAGAAGAATGAAAAAATCGGTAAGTTGTGTTTTCTTATCGGGGATGCAGAACCTCAGAATTACAGGGATGATTTCAGCGAAAAAGATATTATAAACGAAGCTTTAAAGAACTCTCTTTCGATCAGCTCTATTTCATGTTCGGGTAACTCATCAAAAGGAATTAAACATTTCCAGGATATTTCCAATAAAACGAACGGAACATTCTCATTTCTAACTTATGTCCAGAATGTAATTGACCAGTCTGGTAAGGAATATGTTGTTGTTACGGAAGGGGATGCGGAAGTTGTTCTCGATGAAGTTAAGGACAAAGACGGAAAGAGTTTTAAGGGCGGAAGAGCCGGAGATGTTTTCATTGAAGAAAGAGCTAAAAAGAAAGCCGATCGGGCGAGAAACGAAGATAAGCCCAAAGAACAGGCGCTTGAAGATAAGAAAGAATTTCTTGCGACGGCACCGTCAGTTACTGCGGATGAAGCTAAAAGAGTCAAAGCTTCCAGTGTAAATAAGGGAGAAAAAAGTAACAATCTCGATAAGATCATGAGCGAGCAGATCAAGGTCGTTGCTGAAAAACAGGGGATCAAATATGAAGAAAAGAAAACTGACTCCGTGAAAACCGTCAACAAAAAGAAAACTGATAAATTAAGAGAAGAATTTAAGAAAATTATCAAGACTAATACAAATAAAAAAGACAGCGACTCGACTAAAGCGGAAGTTAAACCGAAAAATGTTAAACCGGAAGTTAAAACAGGTACAGGAAGTGGCAGATAAAGGAAAATTGTATATTATTGCGATCCCGATAGGCAACCATGCCGATATTTCAGAAAGAGCTATAGAAACTCTTAAGGCTGTCGATGTTATTGTTACAGAAGAATCATCTGCTGTGAAGAGTCTATTTGCGATACATGGTTTCAAGAAAGAGTATTTTGTATTCAACGAGCATAATGAAGAAAAAGATGCGGATTATGTAATGGATTTTCTTCTCAAAGGTGAAAGCTGCGCACTTATATCAGACTGCGGAACACCGGTATTTGCAGATCCGGGAAAAATACTTCTTCAAAGATGTTATGCAAAAAAAATTACGGTCGTACCCATCCCCGGAGCATCAGCCCTGATGACACTACTTTCTCTATCACCGATCGATATCAGAAAGTTTCTTTTTGCAGGTTTTGTTCAGAAAACCAAACAGGAAAGGATAGATGAATTGAAGAAACTTAAAACGCTCAGGGTTCCGGTCGTTTTAATGGATACTCCTTACAGACTTCTTGATGTAATGGAAGACGTAGCGGATATTTTCAACGATAAAAAAGTGCTGTTTTTGTATAAAGCCACTATGCCAGAAGAAATCATAAAATATGATATGGCGGTGAATATTTATCAATTCTGCAGGCAGAATGAACTCAAAGGCGAGTTTATGATTCTTGTAGAGAATTAAGCTATAAAGGAGATGGAATATGATGCTGGATCTGGTTAAAAAGAACAGAAGTTACCGCAGGTATTTTCAGAATGTGAAAGTAAGCCGTGAAACTCTGGTAGAATTAGTCGAGCTTGCAAGATTTTCAGCTTCCGGCGGCAATATGCAGCCGCTCAGGTTCATCCTGTCTTATGACGATGAGATGAACACGAAGGTTTTTTCATGCCTGAAATGGGCGATGTTCCTTAAAGACTGGACTGGACCGAAGGAAGGCGAAAAACCTTCTGCATATATCGTAATGATAAAAGACAAAAACATAAATACTCCCAATAATCTTGATGCGGGTATTATGGCGCAGAGTATGCTTCTCGGTGCGGTTGAAAAAGGACTGGGGGGATGTATGTTCGGAGCAATAAACAAACCGCTTCTGGCAGAGCTTTTAAAAATAGATCAGGAAAAATTTGAAATAGCTTTGGTTATAGCTATCGGCAAACCGAATGAAATAATAGTAATTGATGATCTTCCGTCTGGTGGAGACACAAGATACTGGAGAGACGGCGATCAGGTGCATCATGTTCCGAAAAGAGTTTTAAAAGATTTAATAGTATAACTTCATTTTTATAAATGAAATACAAGGTTTACTTCAATAAGATTATAATACATTTGTAATCTGCATAATAATTAACATTTGCAGAATATATATTATTCGGTTTGAATTGTTAAATGACTTGCTTTTGTCAATGATAAAGCTGTTTTCAACCTTGAACATATTCAAATATATGTTGATTTCAATAACAATACTGATTATATTATCACACTTGGAATTGATATTTAAATCAGGTGTGTTATGTCGAGGATATTGGTAGTTGATGATGAACCGGAATTAAGAGAATTCGTTGCGATGAGTCTCGAACTTAACGAATACGAAACAGTTGAGGCTGAAAACGGCAGGAAAGCCCTTGAAATACTGACTAGGGAAGATTTCGACTGTATCGTCTCAGATGTGGAAATGCCGGAGATGACAGGACCGGAATTTTTGAAAAAATTCAGAGAGATAAACAAGGTGATCCCGGTAATTATGCTTACGGGGGTTAAAGCTCTTAACACTGTTGTTGAAGTGATGAAGCTTGGCGCGCAGGACTATCTTGTAAAACCGATCAACATTGACGAACTTTTGATAGCAGTAAGAAAAAGCATTGAATTTAAACGGCTGAAAGATCAGAATATAAGACTACAGAAAGAAAACGAAAGGTATCAGCACCATCTCGAAGACATGGTAGAAAAAAGATCGATACAGCTTAAGGATGCTCTCTTCGGGTCTCTGATTATTATCGCTTCTGCGATCGAAGCAAAAGATGAATATACAAAAGGTCACAGCAACAGAGTGAGGCTAATCAGTCTTGATATCGGGAAACTTATGAACCTCGACAACAAGGAACTTCAAGTACTTGAATACGGCGCGATGATGCATGATGTTGGTAAAATAGGCGTAAAAGATGCTATTTTACAAAAAAATAAGTCCCTTACCGAAGAAGAGTTCGATTCAATAATGTCACATCCGGCTGTGGGAGCGAATATAGTCAAAAACATTTCTTTCTTCGGTCCGATGGCAGACTGTATAAAATATCACCATGAAAAATTCGGCGGAGGGGGTTACCCGGACGGGATAAAAGGGGAGAGAATACCTCTTCTTGCGCGAATTGTCGCTGTGGCAGATACTTACGATGCTATTACTACAACACGGCCCTACAGAAAAGAAAAAACAAGTATTGAAGCCGTACAGGTTCTTCTTGAAGGTAGAGGCACTCAGTTTGATCCCTATATAGTCGATGTTTTCGTTAACAACAGACTCTACGAAAAAGACTATATTTCAAAAGATAAAACTGAGTCTGAAGCAGGAATGATAAAGCCTTCAACAATCATACTTGATGACGAAAAATCATTCGACGAGATAAGAAAACCGAAAAAAAATAACGGTGAACCGTATATTTATGATGAAATGTAGATTATTAACCATATTTTTGATTTCTATGAACCTCTTAGGGAAAGATTTTTTTATAGGCAGGCTTAAATATGACGGGGGCGGTGATTGGTACAGCAATCCATCTTCAGTGAATAATCTGCTCAAGTTTGTCTCGAAGGAAACAGGTATCGACTGCTCTGAAATGGAAGGCACCGCAATCATTAGCGAGAATCTAAGTTCATTTCCATATCTTTACCTTACCGGCCACGGAACCATTGACATGACCGAAAACGAAGCTGAGCTGATTAGAAAGCATCTTTTGAAGGGCGGGTTTCTTCACGCAGATGACAACTACGGCCTAGATAAATCATTCAGACGCCTGATAAAAAAAATATTTCCCGATAAAGAGCTGGTTACAGTTCCTTTCGACCATCCGATCTACAACATAAAATATAAATTCTCGAATGGACTGCCTAAGATCCACGAGCATGACGGAAAGAGTCCGGAAGGTCTGGGAATCTTCCATAACGGCAGACTGGTTCTTTTTTATTCAGTTGAATCAGATCTGGGAGACGGATGGGAGGACAGAGAAGTTCATAATGATCCCGAGGAAAAAAGACTGCAGGCGCTGAGGATGGGATGCAATCTGGTTTTGTACTATCTGGAGAGCTTTAAATGAAGAGACTGTACAACAGCCAGATAAAGATGATAAAATCTTTACAGAATGTTAAAGGCCGTACTGAAACCGGTTTTTTTGTTTCGGAAGGGCTAAAAGAGGTGCGGGAACTTATTTCATCAGGAATAGTGATCGAGATGATAGTTGTCGATAAATATTTTGATTTTTCTCAGATAGAGTTAAAACCGAATATCGAGCTTTATGAGCATAATATTGAATCGGTTACAGCAATGGCATCATCTGAAGGAATACTGGCTGTGGCCAGAATCCCTGAGCCGAATAAAAATGAGTCATTTTTCAAGAACAGATCAAGGATGCTGGGGCTTTTTTCGATAAGCGATCCCGGTAATTTAGGAACCTTAATTAGGACTGCCAGATGGTTCAATCTGGATGGAGTACTTCTCTACGGCAATTGCGCGGATGTGTGGTCTCCGAAAGTATTGAGAAGCAGTATGGGCGCAGTTTTCGGAATGGATTGTATCAAATTCAGCCGTTTTGGCGACAGCAGGGAATTTCTGAGAGATTTTCATAAGATCAGTACTTATCTTCACAAGATCAACGATTATAAATGCGGCAGTAGTAGAAAAAGGAAAATATTATTTTTAGGGAATGAAGCTAACGGAATTGATAGAGCTATGGAGCAAGAATTTGATTCTAACTTCAGGATCGGTCCTGAAGGAGGTTTTGAATCTCTGAATGTATCTGTTGCGGGAGGTATTATCATGAATGAAATTTTTAATACTGGCAGGAGTATAAAATGCTAATCGTTATGAAGATAGGAGCCACAAAACAACAGATTCTCGATGTTATTCAGGCTATCGAAGGGATAGGCTATCAGGCCAAGATAAGCAAAGGAGCGCAAAGGTCAGTAATTCTTGTTCACGGAAACATCGGTTATATCGATGAATCCTACTTTAAAAAATTTACAGGGATAAGGGATATTATCCATATTTCAAAAAGACTTAAGCTTGTTTACAGAGAAAACAACGGCGGGGCGGATACGATCGTTGATTTAGGCGATAATATTGTTTTCGGAGACAGGTCTGCACAAATAATCGCAGGACCATGCTCAGTCGAAAGCAGAGAGATGATAATGGAAACAGCAGATTTTTTAAGTTCCCGTGGTATTAAACTTTTAAGAGGAGGGGCTTTTAAACCAAGAACTTCCCCTTATAGTTTTCAGGGACTCGGAGACAAAGGTCTCAGCTATATTAATGACGCAGCAAAAAAATACAATATGAAGATAGTTACAGAAGCTGTTGACGAATATTCACTCAGTCAGGTAATGGAAGTTGCAGACATTATTCAGATCGGCGCAAGAAATATGCAGAACTATTCGCTTCTTAAAAAATGCGGAGCTATAAAAAATCCGATACTTTTAAAAAGGGGATTTACCGCTTCGATAGATGATCTTTACGCATCTCTCGAATATATTCTTTCTGAAGGCAACCCGAATATAATTGTCTGCGAAAGAGGCATTAGGGTCTTTGAGGGTACGAAGCAGAGATCCATAATCGATTTTCTCGGAGTCAGCGATTTAAGAGAAGAATCTCATCTGCCGGTAATAATCGACACGAGTCATGCCACAAGGGAAAGATCAAAAGTTCCCAGGCTTTCAAGGGCCGCGCTTGCATTTGGTTGTGACGGATTAATGGTAGAAGTGCATCCCGATCCCGATAAAGCTCTTTCGGACGGGCCTCAGTCACTTTCGTTCAATGATTTTGATCTTATGCTGATAGAATTGAAAAAAATTTCCGGCCTTTTCAGTAAACCGTTAAAATTTTACAAAGAGTCAAAATGAAAGTAAGGATCGGATTTCTCCATAGAAAACAACTGATAAAAGTTAAGTTCAAAGGCGAGTATTTCATATCCGATGAGAAAGGATACGCAGGAAAAAATCTGGATAATACCAAAGTTTATGAAATAAAGATTATCGAAAGCAAACCTGCGGAGCATGAATGGTATGAAAAGACAGATACCATTTTTGACGTAGGAAAACTGGAGTCGCACAGGGACAAGTATTATCTGCAGGAGAAATCTACAAGAGTTATAAAGGTGGGCAGACAAATAGGAAAATTGAACAATTTTGAATACTGGCTATTAGAAAAAACCGGAAATATGGAAGGAAAAATCTATCCTTCAGGTGACTATAAGAATAAGAAGCTGATCAAGAAAGAGGCGCAAGGTAAGATATTTTTTAGCGGGGATGAGTTTCAGAATAAAATAAATATAATTCCAGCTAACGAATACTGCAGTTTTGTAGTAGAGGGAGTGAATGTCGGAATCGATTTTCACTGGGATCATGAAGAGGATCTGGAATACAAAGGCGAACTTGAAGTTATGATAGATAGCTCCGGAAGTCTTACAGCGGTCAATATTATTGATCTTGAAGAGTATCTTTCGAGCGTGAATTCTTCTGAAATGAGGAACGACAACAATCTTGAAATGCTCAAGGCGCAGACTATCGCCGCAAGGAGCACAGTACTGGCCACAATGGGAAAACACCATTATTCAGACGGATTCGATCTTTGTTCAGACGACCACTGCCAGTGTTATCAGGGAATTTCAAAGGTTTCAGAACTGTCGAAAAAAGTTACGGAAGATACAAAGGGAGAGATACTGATTTTTGATTCAGGCATAGTTGACGCAAGATACTCAAAGATTTGCGGAGGCATTACAGAAAGATATTCAACATGTTGGGAAGATTTGGATTTTCCTTATCTGGCATCATTCTTTGACAGTTCCGTCGGAAGCGAAGTAAAAAATATTATGAAAGATAATGAGGCGGAGAAATATATTCTGGACGAGAATTTCGATTGTTTCTGCAACACCTATAAAAATTCTCTACCGAAATCTTTGGAATTCTGCAGGGGTCTTTTCAGATGGAAAACAGTGATAGCTGCCGCTGAAATCAAAGAAAATCTTAAACAGAAATTCGGAATTGACATCGGTGACGTCACAGATTTAACTGCGCTAGCGAGAGGATATTCAGGCAGAATTTATAAACTGGGATTAAAGGGTACCGTGAGCGGTACTGTTATTTCAAAAGAACTGAATATCAGGCGGCTGCTATCAAAAACCCACCTGCCGAGTTCTGCATTTTTAATAACAAAATCAGGTACAGATTTCATTCTTACAGGTGCAGGTTGGGGGCACGGAGCCGGATTGTGCCAGATCGGAGCTCAGGTTATGGGTGAAAACGGATACTCATACATAAAAATACTAAAACATTACTATCGCGGAGCGGCAGTTAAAAACCTGTCAGATTACACATAAGGATGAAAAGCTTTACAAAAGACATAGATTTTCTCATAATTTTTTCGATTTTAGCTTTATCTGTTTTAAGTATTTTTTCGATTTATTCGGCAGGATATCCGAGGGGCATGGAAAGCATTGCCTTCACACAGATCGTCTGGTTTTGTACAGGAATGATCATCCTTGCTGTAACTCAATTTATATCTATGAAGAGTGTTCTGGCTCTATCGAATCTTTTCTACGGTATGCTTATAATAATGCTTATACTTGTTTATTTTATCGGGTCGGTCAGGATGGGAGCAAAAAGATGGATTGAAATCGGATCCTTCCAGTTCCAGCCTTCTGAGCTCGGAAAATTTTTGTTTCTTTGCGCACTCGCCCGATACTACAGCGCGGGTAAGATCCACTGGAACGACAAAAAATATACCGTTTTTGGTTCAGTGCTGACGATAATCCCGTGTCTATTAGTGCTTAAACAACCTGACCTCGGTTCAGCGATAACATATATTTATATATTTATAGCTGTTATATTCGCTGCCGGACTTCCGTATTTTTATCTTTTCAATATGACTGCGCTTTCTTTCTTTCTGTTCGCAAAAGGTATCGGCGACCAGTTCTTTATTACTGCCCTTGTGCTATATGGAATAGTTCTTTATAAATTCTCGGTAAAGATCACTACGGGTATAGTCTTGTGGTCAACAGGACTGATACTTGGTATTGCATCAAATATGTTTTGGGAAGGTCTGAAAGAGTATCAGAAGATGAGACTTCTTACTTTTTTAGATCCCGAAAAATTTTCGAAGGATGGGGGCTGGCAGATAATCCAGGCCAAAACTGCTGTTTCAAACGGTGATCTGCATGGGATGGGATTTATGAATGGAAGCCAGACACAGCTCAGATTTCTTCCTGAAGGGCATACTGATTTTATTTTCAGTGTGATATCCGAAGAATTCGGGCTTATAGGAGTTTTGATTTTACTTATGGCTTTTATAGTTTTATTTTACAGGCTTGTAAAAATAGTTTCAAAAACAAGAAGCAGATATTTGTATCTTCTAGGTTCGGGAATAACATCATTGTTAATATTTCAGACAGTTCTTAATATCTCTATAAGTCTTGGGATGCTTCCGGTGACTGGACTTCCTCTTCCTTTTGTCAGTTATGGCGGATCAGCTTTGATGATGAATATGCTGATGGTAGGCATTGTTATGAATATAGGAAAACATGAAAATAATATATAAAGGGCATTCGATATGAAAAATATAGTACTTTTCGAAGATGCGGGTTACACGAATTTCGGTCCCCTTACCAAAACAAGGCCTGTATTCGAATTGAGAACAGGTATATTCAACATAAGAGAAAGGTATTCAAAATTACTGAAAAATTACCATTTTTATTACTTTTACCGCAAGTCATTCGATCCGATGATGAATGATATCGGGCTTAAAGGAATTGAAAATTTACCTGACGGGCTTCCATTTTTAGCTATAAACGCAAGAATTATTCCAAATAAAAACTTTCTTAAATATTTTGAGGTGGCAGTAAATAAGAAAAGCATTCCTGCGACAGATGAAAACGAAAAGCTCCTTATGGGCGTTTTTACAACTAAATCGGACTTTGTTAATGCGGTGAAAAAGGGTTTAAAAACGAATGTTCAGCCTGTGCTGGAAGTGCTGAAATATCCATGGGACATTACTAATTATGTCGGAGAAACCATAAAATCCGATGCAAATCTCCTTGATAAAAAACAATTCAGTTCATCGAAGCTTACTGGTGTTGTATTAGAAAGAAAAGAAAATATCTTTATAAGCAGATCCGCCTTAATCAAAGCAGGAGTCGTAATAGATGCAACGGAAGGACCTGTTGTTATCGATGAAGGTGCCGAGGTCATGTATAACAGCGTTATTCTGGGACCGGCTTACATCGGAAAGAATTCAAAGGTAAAGATCGGATCGAAGATCTATCATAACACTTCTATCGGGGAAGTTTGCAAAGTGGGAGGTGAGATAGAAAGCACGATAATCCACGGATACAGCAACAAACAGCATGAAGGATTTCTCGGACATTCATATATCGGAAAATGGTGCAATCTGGGAGCGGATACCAATAATTCCGATTTGAAGAACAATTATTCTTTCGTGAAAGTAGAAATAAACGGAGAACTGATAGACTCCGGATCGTTGTTTGTGGGCATGGTTATGGGAGATCATTCAAAAACCGGAATAAACACTATGATCAATACAGGAACAGTTATCGGAGTAGCGTGCAATGTTTACGGAGAGGGTTTTCCCCCGAGGAATGTAGATGATTTTCATTGGGGCGGAAAAGAAAAGCTGGTGATATACCCTTTCAAAAGAACTCTAGAAACAGCGAAAACGGTAATGGAAAGAAGGGACATCATGCTTCAAAAATATGAAGAAGATATCCTGAAAAAATTGTATTTAAAACTTAAACAGGAATAAAAAATGTCTGACAAGAAATTCTACATCATCTCGGTAGCTTTATTGATCATTGCGATCACTTTTAGCTATAAATACGAAGAAGGTGAAGCATCCAACGGCGGAAATTCGCTAAATTATTTCCAGAAAATGAACTACATTTTAAGAGTTGTTGACAATGTATATGTTGACGAGCCCGATATCGATAAGGTTATGGAGGGTGCTATAGAAGGCATGCTGAAAACTCTTGATCCTCACTCATCATATATTCCGGCGGATAAACAAAAAGAGGTGGAAGAGGATTTTGAAGGGGTTTTCGGAGGCATCGGTATCGAGTTTGAAGTTAAAGATAAATATCTTACTGTTATATCTGCGATCCCCGAAACGCCGTCAGAAAGGATCGGACTGATGCCAGGTGACAAAATTATCAGAATAGATTCCAAAACCGCTTACGATATTACGACTGAGGATGTTTTTAAAAGACTTAAAGGTCCTATCGGGTCCAAAGTAAACATAACAGTAGCCAGAACAGGAACTACCGAACCTATAGATTACGAAATAATTAGAGCCGCAATACCGATATACAGTGTAGTCGCTGAATGTATGCTTGAAGATAAGATTACCGGTTATATTTCGATAAACAGGTTCGCGAATAAAACTTCACAGGAGCTGGAAGACGCATTGAACGCGCTGACAAAAAAAGGAATGAAAAGACTTATTCTTGACCTTAGAGGCAACCCCGGCGGACTGATGGACCAGGCAGTAGAAGTTGTTGAAAAGTTTATCGGAATAAATAAAATGATCGTTTACACCAAAGGAAGGTTTAAGGATTTTGACGAGGATTTTTATTCTACGAAAGACGGAAACCATAAAAGTCTTCCTCTGATCGTTCTGATTGATGCCGGATCAGCTTCGGCTTCAGAAATTGTCAGCGGAGCTTTGCAGGATCATGACAGAGCTTATATTCTGGGTGCAAAATCTTTCGGTAAAGGTCTTGTTCAGCGCCCCTTCGATCTGGGTGACGGTTCTGTTGCAAGGATAACGATTTCCAGATATTATACTCCCACAGGCAGGCTTATCCAGAGACCGTACGACGAAGGAACGGAAAGTTATTTTCTAGACAGATACTTAGATCCGGAACTGATGACCGAGCAGGAAAAGGCGAAAGAAGATTCAATTAAAAAAGCTGAAACTTTTTACACGCTGAACAAAAAGAGGGTAGTTTACGGTGGGGGCGGAATAACGCCTGATTCACTGATCACTTATGATCCGTATTCAGATCTTATGTCGGATTTGTTCAGGATGAGAGTATTTCAGGATCATGCAATTGATTTTTTTAATATTATGAACGGCAAAGAAACCGGTTGGAAAAATGATTTTGAAAAGTACTATAAAGATTTCACCGTTACTGAAACTATGATAGACGATTTTATATCTGTTGCAAAAAGAAATAAAATAAATATAGTTGAGACGGTTCCCGATAAGAAAGACATGGCTAAAAAAGAATACTATTATTCGAAAGAGCTGTTTAATAAAGATATCGAAAAGATCAAAATCGAGATCAAATATAATATTGCGAGACAGTATTTTAAAGAACGCAGTCTCTATCCGAGAATAAAAGCAATGAATGATAAATTTGTGATCATTGCTCTGACACTTTTCGACGAAGCTAAAAAACTGGCGGACATATAGGAAAGACTGAATGTTTGAAAAAACCTACAGGGAATTTGAGGAACTATTTGTAATTGATTTTAACAGGATAAAGTGGGATTTTGTTAAACTCAATCCCATGGAAAGAGTTTCACTGCTGATAGTTGAGGATGAAAGTTCTTTCCGTGAAATGCTGAAAGAAATATTCGAATCTCAGGAAATATACAAAATCGACACGGCTTCAAACGGACAGGAAGGGCTTAATAAATTTATTAAAAACAAATATGATCTCATTCTGACCGATGTAATGATGGATGCTCTCACCGGTATCGAAATGGCGGAAAAAATACTTAAGGTCGATTCGACACAGAAAATATTCTTCGTTAGTTCGTGGTCAAGCAAAAAACAGATGTTCGACAAGTTCGAAAAGCAGTTTATCGAAGGTAATTTCCAGTTTATCGACAAACCTTTCGATCTTGATGAATTTCAGAACAGGGTATTTTTGTTTATGAATGAAAAACTTTCCGGAGTGATTTTTCATATACTTGACAGAAATGCAATGAATAATGTAATTTCTAAGCTCGAGCCGTATCAGATACTGGCTCTTCACAGGGAGATCCTGAACAGGTGTATTTTTCTGGCAAAAGAACTGACAAATAAAATTTATACAAGAGAAAGTATCTCGGCTCTTTTTCTAAAAGATAAAGACTACATGAAAAGCGTATCATGCCAGTTCGATGAGATCTACTGCAGAGGGAATGTGTGCCTGAAGATTTCGCCAAAGTGCATGTCAAACAAATTAAAAAAACAAATTGAAATAATTGTTGACTTGATAGAAGAAATTCACGATTATTATAGAAGATTTGAATTGAGGAAAAAATTATGAAAAAAATTCTTGTTGTCGGTTCGGTAGGAATAGACGATATCGAAACACCGGCAGGTAAAGTTGAGAAAGTCCCCGGAGGATCAGCTGTATATTTCAGTCTGGCCGCATCAATGTTCGCAAAAGTGAATTTTGTCGGTGTTGCGGGATCAGATTTTCCACAGGAAACGATTGACCTGATGAAGTCAAGGGAAATTGATTTAACCGGATTCGAGATCGTGGAAGGAAAAACTTTCAGATGGTCTGGAAGGTACCATGACGACATGGACAGGAGAGACACATTATTGACAGAACTAAATGTTTTCGAGTCATTCAAACCGAAACTTCCTGATGAATATAAAAACTCAGAAATTTTATTTTTAGCGAACATTCATCCGGATCTGCAGCTTGAAGTTCTTAAAAATGTGAATAAACCTGAATTAATAATTTCAGACACGATGAATTTCTGGATAAACAGTGTTCCTGAAAAAGTCGTTGAAGTGATAAGAAAGTCGGATATTTTTATAATCAACGATACTGAACTTCTACTGATGACGGGAGAAAGGAATTTTCTTTCCGGAGCAGACAGGATACTTGAGGAATGCCCGCAGCTCAAAGCGATTATTGTAAAGCTGGGTAAGTTCGGTATATATGCAACAGACGGTAATGACGAATTTTTCCTTCCTGCATTTCCGCTAAGACAAGTTGTCGATCCGACAGGCGCTGGCGACAGCCTCGCAGGAGGTTTTACCGGACATCTGGCTAAAACAGGTATTTATACTTTCCAAAATATAAAAACAGCCTGTGTTTACGGTTCAATAACAGCTTCGTACTCTGTTAACGATTTTTCAATTCAGGGCTTAAAAGAGTTCGATCTTGATGATATACAAAGTGAATTTGATATTTTTAAGAAATTAACGACCTTTTAGTTTGTTTGCCTCTGAGAGTTCATTAATCCTGTCTCTCAGAGTGTCCCTTTCTTTCTTGGTAAGCCTGCACATCAGAGCGTTTTCGAAATATTTTCTGCTTAATTGACTATCACTCAGAGCTGAATAGCTTTTTGAAAGAAAATAATAAATGTTGAACATATCTTTTTCAGAGTATTTAGGATTCATTGTCGAGATTTTTGTTTCTAACTTATGGTAAATCTCTGTTGCTTCCTGATATTTATTCATCTCGAACAGGGCTCTTGCTTTCAGAAATAAAAATAAATGGTTATCGGGATATTTTTCCAAAGCTTTATCGGCAACCGCTTCTGCATCAGAATATTTTCCGTAGTCAATATATATCCATCCTAAAGCAGATCTTGCCAGATATTCGCTGAAATATGATGTCGATATACTTTGTTTCATCAACAGGATAGCAAGATCCCTTCTGTCATAAACCCAGCTTAATACAGTGCTTTTATAGTACTTATAGTTTGCCAGAAGCATTATCGCATCACCGTGATATCTGTCATATTCAAGACAGTCCTCAATGTATGATATGCCGTCAAATGTTTTTGTGATTCCTGAAAATCTGCTTCCGTCCCGTCCGAGCATGTAACCTTTATTTATTAGTGAGGCACCCATGTAGAAATTAAACCAGGGGTCCTTATCATTATTAGATAAATGGTATTTAGCTTTTTTTTCAGCAAGGTCATAATAAAGCACTATTTTAGAATCGAAATTGTCTGATTCATAATATGAAGCGAGGAAGTTATAATAGAATCCGAGGAAGAAATCACCTATGGGGTGATCGGGATAAGTGTCTTTAATATATTCGAAAATTGGCAAAGCTTCTTCAAATTTTTCCTGATACATAAGATCTATAGCGGCGTTGATAGTATTTCTTTCCAGGTCCTCTATTTCGGAAGCCGGCAGCAGGCCAGGCAGTATAATCAGGCATATTATTAAAATCAGATTTTTCATATTTCACTCCCTAAAAACATACTTACTCCATAGTAATAAAATAAAATATACTTTTCAAGTAAAATTTAATGTTATTAGGGGGAAGTAATAATTTCACTTAAGGTATTTGTCCAGCCATTCGCACATTTCAGCAAGCACATGCAGATTCGATTCGCGAGCTTCGTAGCCATGACCCTCATAAGGCAGAATAACTAACCGTGCACTCCCGCCGTTACCCTTTATTGCCGCATACATTCTTTCCGACTGCATAGGATAAGTACCGGGATTGTCATCTTCAGAACCGTGGATCAGAAGCAGCGGAGTTTTTATCATTTCCGCATTCGAGAACGGAGAAGCTTTCTGATAAAATTCTTTAGCCTGCCAGTAGGTTCTTTCTTCAGATTGAAAACCGAAAGGCGTAAGTGTTCTGTTATAAGCTCCGCTGTTGGCTATACCGGCTTTAAAATAGTCTGTGTAAGCAAGGAAATTAGCTGTCATAAAAGCACCGTAACTGTGTCCGCCTACAGCAACCTTATTTCTGTCTATCAGACCGAGCGAATCGAGGTGATCTATTGCAGCCAGTGCATTCATTTTGATCTGTTCTATAAAAGTGTCATTTCTTTGCTGAATATTTCCGACGATAGGCATAGATGCGTTGTCGAGCACGACATATCCGTGCAGAGCAAGATATTTTACCGAAGCTCCCCAGAACCTTGTATAAGAATAATTCGAGCCGGTTATCTGACCGGCTGTACTTAACTCGACGAATTCTCTCGGATAAGCCCAGATAATAAGCGGATATTTTTTATTATTATCATAATCAGGCGGAAGATATAATTTTCCTCCGAGCGTGATTGAGTCTTTTCTATGATAAGTTATAAGTTCAGTTTTGATCTTTCTTATCAAAGAAGAATGATCAGAATTTGTAGTGATCTGCATCTTGGATCCTGTTTTATGATCCGCTACAAAATAATTTCGAGGCTCATCAGGTGTTTCCCGTGTAATGCAGATTCTGTTGTTGTCAGAACCGGTAAATCCAACAAAATTCTCATAGCTTTTGTCCGCACATTTAAAAAGAACGGTATTTTTGCCGTTCCTGAGAGAGAATTTGTGAAGAAACGGAAAATTTCCGGATGGGGAATATCCCTGACCGTAAAGATAAACCGAACCGTCTTTAACTTTGATTACTTCAAATCCGTTCGACAGTTTTGTAGTCACAAATTCACCGGGATGTTCATATTTTTCGTTCTCGCTGCGCGTAAAAAGCATTTTATCGTCTGTCGAACCGTCATAAGAGCCGTAATATGTGCTCATCCATTCATTATCCCGGTCATAATCTATATATACGAACCGTCCTTTCTCATTTGTAAAACCGGATACATACCCGCGGTTCTTTGTTTTTAGAAACAATTTCGGATCTTTATCAAAAGGAGCAGATAATTTGTAGAAACTGTCCCTGAAAGGGACTTTCTTCTTCGGGTCGCCATCATCTTTTGCAACTATCCAGCACAATGTAGAATTTTCGGTAGGGATCCAGACGGGTGATCTTATACCCGTTTCCACTCCGCCGATAGGAATTTCATCCTGTACAGGCTTCGTAACCAGATTTGTTATTTCATTTCCGTTGGAATTAAGGATTAAACAGCTGTATCCGAACCTTGAGTAAGGTAAAGTGAAAGAGTAAGGTTTATTTACTGTTCTGGCGAGAAAGTATTTTCCGTCAGGCGACTGTATAAACGATCTGTAAACAGCGGGTTTTCCTAAAACGGTTTCATTTCCAGTCAATACATCCAGCTTAGCGAACCTGCTTGTAAAAAAATAATCGAACAGTTTCATGTCGAACTGCGTTTCGAGCAGATTGGAATAAGTTCTCAGCTGAGCTGTTTTGCCGTAGCTTTCTTCTGTTTTAGGTGCAATATCTTCAACGGATTTGACAGGGACAGGTTCATTCTCATAAAATATCCTCGGAATTATCAGCGATCTGGAGTCAACGCTCCACTTTATCAGAAGGCCGGCAAAAGCCATATTTACTTTTCTGCTGTCTTTGAATACCATGTTTCCGGACTTAAGTTCAATTACTCTCAGATAAACGCCGTTTTCCAGCTGAGAAAGATAAGCCAGATATTTTCTGTCGGGCGATACTTCAAAATCAACTATTCTGCTGTCTTCTCCGGGAGTAAGATCTATTCTTTCGTCAGTTTTTAAATTGATAAGCTTTAAATAGAGCTTGGGATAGCTGACCTTTTCAGAATGAATTTTAGGCAGAATTATTTGTCCGGCAAGTGAAAGTCTTTCCTGAGACAGGCTCTCAAGGCTTTCATATCTTTCATAAGTATATTCTATTGCATAATCTGTTCCATCGACAAGAGTCAAAAACTGCTCGTTGGGGGCATCAAAAACATTCAGGATGTCTTCAGGAGGTAACTTATACCCTTCAGCGAATGCGCAGACTGTAATTGCGGTTAAAAGAAGCAGGGCAGAGGTAAGAGTTTTCATGGCATTGATCCCGAGTTAAGATTTGTTAATAATAAGGAATTTTGGTTTTATATGCAAGTTGTCAGATGAATCCTTTTTTATTTTATTGACATTAAAACGAAAATCAGATAAATTAAATCGGCGAATAATTCAGTGTGCAAATCCTGATGACGAATAAACAGTGACTTTTGAATATTTCGATTTTAACATAACAATAGGTGTTTTATGCCTGAACTACAATACCATCATGTAGGAATTCCTACGACAAAAAACCTTCCTGAAGAGGATTATGCCCCGAAATTCAAAATGTACGCGTCAGGTTATTATTCGAATGCATACGGGATCGAATGGCTTAAATTTGACGATGACTGTCCATTGCCGGAACTTGTTAAAACAGTACCCCATGTCGCATTTGTCGTAAAAGATCTGAGAAAAGCTATTCTGGGAAAGAATGTTATAATAGAACCCAACAGCCCTTCTGATGGCGTTACGGTGGCATTTATCGAAGATAACGGAGCGCCCGTCGAATTCCTTCAGTTCGACAGACCTGAATCGGAAGTCTGGCCGCATGACGCTAAGTTTAAGCTGTAGGTGGAAAATTGATCTTATCTGAACATGATCCTAATTGGAATTCCGAATTTCAAAAACTCGCAAAAGTTTATAAACAAACTCTCGGAAATCTTATACTCAGGATTGAACATGTCGGAAGCACAGCGATAAACGGGATTAAAGCAAAACCGATACTGGATATAGATATTGTAATTGAAGACAATTCAGTCTTTCCCGAAGTCGTTAATAAGCTTAAAACAATCGGTTACACTCATAATGGTGATCAGGGAATTCCCGGTAGAGAAGCATTTTTGCGTAACGACCAATTAGTTCCTTGGAATCAAGCTAATCAAACTTGGATGAAACATCATCTATATGTTTGCACAAAAGACAGCAGAGAACTAGACAGACACATCCGGTTTCGTAACTATCTGAACGCAAACTTCGAAGCTGCAAAAGAGTATGAAAATATCAAACTCGAGATAGAATCCAGATCAAACGGGGACAGAAAACTTTACGCTGACATCAAAGAGAACGAAGGCATCTGTACTAAGTTTGTTGAGAGAGTATTGAGGAAAAATTAGGATTATTTGGGGTTGTTTTTATCAATTTACTAAATGAATTAATCAGATATATTATTATCTCATTTTAATTTCTGACTTCAAGATATCTATATTAAATTTGTTAAATATATCAAGTTTATTATTTTTATTAAGAAACTCTTTAAGAGAGTATTCGTTCAACTCAAAATCAATTTTTGGTCCAATTATGATTTTTTTTATTTTTTTAGAGTTTATAGCTAACTTTCCACAATTAGATTCTATATATGGTATTACAATATTATTACTTATTCGAAATTTCATTGCTTTTTCTATGGAATTTGTGTCTGAAAATAAGTCTGGTATTATCGTAACACGGTATTCGTCTTCTGAGCTATATGTTTTATTTTTCAATAAGCTAGAATAGTATTGACTTAAACTTGTAAAAAAATTGTAATATGATTCTTCAAGTTTAAACTCTTTAATCTCTTTTAAATTATTTTTTGTTATTTCTATATAATATTTGAAAAACTGATTTATTACTTCTTCTTGTTTTTCTTCTGAATATATTACCTGTCTAGGTTTATCTTCAATTTTTGTCAAATCAATTCCAAGGCAAATACCATATCCATTATTGCCGTACATTCTCCACTGTGGTAATGAATCAAACGAGGATGTTAGACTTAAAGCAAAGACATTAGAATATTTATAGTCATTATTAATTTGGATATACTTAATTTTTTCAAAATCATTTTTGAAATTTTTATTATATATTTTACTGAATAAATTGAGTCCGTAATTTAACTCTTCTGGATCGTTCATATAATACACATTTGATAATCTAAAATGATCGTTTTCAAGAATACCTAAAAGCGCTTCTAAGTTCGTATAATGATATAAAAGTTCATTTGAGTTATGAAAATGCTTATCTATTTCAATCCTCATTTTTTCAATTTGATCAGATATAGATTTTACTATAAAATCTCTTTTCTTTTGATCATCTGTAAGTGGATTCATTAAACTTTTCTCCTTTACTTTCCCATTCATTAACTTTATTCTGAATGATTCTAAAATCATAACAGTTTCTTACTTCTCCTATGAAGTCTATTGCTTCAGATAAAGATATATGTTCTAATTTAGCTCTTTTTAAGTAAGATAATAATTTTTGGTCGTGTTTTTTAAGTGTTCTGTTATCAGTTGCTATCCAATAAATAATATGTGTTAAAGCATCCTTATGTCGTCCTTCTAGTCTTAGCATATTAGCCATTTCTTCATGAACCATACCTTGTAATCCTAAAGAGCTTTCAATACTCATTTCCATTTGATTTGCATGTTTTAGAAAATATGTTTTTGCGTTGTGGAATAATCTCCAAGCCGCATCGAATTGTTTTGCTTTAATTGCTTCTTTAGCTTTATGCATTGCATCTACAGCTTTAACAGAATAATTATCTCTCATAATCTGTTCGTTTTTTTCTTGTATCCGGTCTAAATTCTCTAAATTAGTTTGGCTGTCACCATTAAAATAATAGTTTTTTGTATTTGTAGAAGAATTATCGGGATACACTTTTACACCGTTATATTTCCTTGATGTAGATTTTTTATTGATGGCAATCAAAACTAAAATAATTAAGATAATTATAAAACCGCTCATTCTCAGCTCCATTCAATGTGGTTTGAATATAACAAGTTAGATAATCTAAAGCAATATGTTTCAATACTGATAGATGGGAGTGTCTAATTCTTGTAACCTAAACGCAATAAAAAATGCCGCTTGACTTTTTATTTTTAGTGTATTACATTACTGATACACTAATGCAGTTCGTTGCCGGTGAAATTAAAATAGGGAAGATTATGAGCGATAATAAGGAAATATATTTTCAGATACAACCGAGTTCGGGTGTTCCTATATATAAGCAGATCGTGGTTCAGGTCGAGCGGCTTGTTGCGGGCGGTTATCTCTCGCCGGGTGATGAATTGCCGTCGGTAAGGAAGGTCGCAATTCATTTTCAGGTCAATCCGATGACGGTCTCCAAAGCTTACAGTATGCTTGAGAACTCGAATATTCTCGAAAGGAGAAGAGGGCTCGGGATGTTCGTATCTACCGATATCAAATCAAGCAAGACTTTAAAAGAAAGAATAGAGATCATAAGACCCGGGCTTGAGGAGATCGCAGATCAGGCAAATCAGCTCGGTCTTTCAAAGGATAGGGTAATTGAACTGATATCAAAAATAATGGAGAGTAAAGATGGAAAATAACGATATAATAATCAGGCTTGATAAAGTCAGTAAAAGTTACGGTGATAAACAGGTTCTTAAGAATATTGATTTTACAATTAATAAAGGTACGATCATGGGGCTTGTAGGCAAGAACGGTGCCGGAAAAACCACAATGATAAAATCATTACTGGGTCTTCTTAAGCTCGACAGCGGTAAAGCAAGCTTATTCGGTGAGGATTCATGGGATCTTCCTGGCGAAGTAAAGCAGAAGCTGGGTTATGTACCCCAGACCGTAAACGGTTTCGACGGATGGATGACTGTTGATGCTCTTCTTGAATATACAAGCGTGTTTTATGATAAATGGAATAAAAATAAGGTTGATCAGTTATTAAAGGACTGGAATATTGACCCTAAGGCGAGGTTCAGAAGCCTATCGGAAGGGGAGAAGCAGAAAGTAGCTATCATCATGGCTATTGGTCACGAACCTGAACTTTACATTTTCGATGAGCCTGTCGCAAGCCTCGATCCGGTTGCGAGAAGGGATTTTATCAAGGAACTTATCGACTTGAATCTTGATCTAGGGAGCACTATGCTGTTCTCTACCCATATCACTTCCGACCTCGAAAGGATCGCGGCTGATGTGGCTATTCTTAAAGATAACGAGCTAAAATACATAGGCGAACTTTCTACATTGAAAGAAAAATACACTGAACATATGAATCTTGAAGATATTTTCTTAGAGCTGAATAAATAAGGGTGGAGATTAAAATGAAAGTATATTTGCAAATGCTTAAATTCAGCTATAATATGACCCCCAAGATCAGTATAAGTTTAATTATAATGATGGCGAGCGTAACTATTTACAAGCTGTGTTATCTTGGAGCTGATATAAGCCTGTTTTCAAAGGATAATATTACGATCGCTAAAATAATATTCATGGAACTTTTTATGATATCTGTGATCTTAGCATATTATCGGTCATTATTAATTATATCACCTTATTTTAATGTAAGCATTTTACAAATGTTGCCGGAAATAAGAAAAAAGGCATTGATATTTGCGGGATTAAATTTAGGCTTTATATTAATTTGGTCTGTTTTTATACTTGGCTATAGTAATTCACATGCTTTATTTTCTTTTACGATCAGCAGCTTATGGCTTTTGTCAACTATGATTACTTTATCCTCCTACAAAGTACCTATTTACAGTTCAAATCGTTTTTGGGTATTAAAGCTCATATTTGCTCTACTCAGCTTTACTGTTCCCTTACTTTCTACTAAGGATCCTGCTAAGCATCCTGCAATTTACATTACAATAATAAGCATATTTCTGATCGTAGTTCTGTATCAGATATTTCATTTTGTGCGGAATTATATAAATTTCAGACTGAGAGAGGATTTCAACACAAAAGGTCTGGGTATGAAAATCAATTCTCTTCAGAATATTATTGATAGAATATTTGTTTGGAAGCTAAATAAAACTATTAGAAAATTAAAGATGAAGGCTGTATGTGACCGTTACGAGAAATTAATTCATTTTTCTCTCTTTGGGAATGAATTTATCTTTCCATGGATTTTAATTGGATCGATACTGGGTTTAGCATATGTAAATTCAGTGTTTGACTTAAGACCAAAACTCCTCTTCATATCAGCAGTATTATATGTTTTTTCATTTTCTGCTATAAATACTCCAAGGATCTTTATGCAGAAATATAAAATTATTTTTCTTTATCAAAAAACAGGATTGAGAAGGATAGATTTTGAGTTGTTAATTTTTAAAACAGCCATAAAAGTTTATTTTGTAAGGATGTTGAAATTAGTATTCCCGATTTTTACCGTAGTTCTTATTTATAATCTGTTTTTTGGAACTTCTGACTTTATCCTTTTAATATTAATAATCACTACTCTTTCAGTAATTCAAATACCTTATCTGTTTTATTTTTGGAGAAAGACGCTCAAGAATAAGGATTACGACACGATCAAGCAAGCAAGAGTAATGTCGAATTGAAATTAAAAGGATAAAACATGAAAAAACTAAAAGCAACAACCATAATATTGGTGATTATGTTTCTAATCAGCTGTGCTAAAGAAGATATTCACACGACCAATACTATCAACGGAATAAAGACTCATCAGAATTCAAACACCCCGACAAAACCTGATCTGAAATACAATCTTACAGAATTGTTCACTATCAGTAATGATACGACAGGGATAGATTCATTATCTATCATCAAAGTACCATATGATATTGATGTGGACAAATTTGGCAATATACATATTCTTGATACTAAAACAAGCAGCATAAAGAAATATGATTCTTCGGGAACTTTTTTAAAAAGTTTTGGAAGAAAGGGTGAAGGTCCCGGTGAATTTGATGTTTCAGTAGATTTTACGATTATTGACGATACTTTATATGTTCAGGCAATTACAAGTGCTCAAATGGTTAGATTTGATCTTGAAGGAAATTCTATCGACAGGATTCCTTATGTAGGCTCTCCGGGTTATTATTTGGAAGAATCAATAAAATCTCCTGCTTCAGGTTTAGTGATAGGGTACAAATCAGAAGTCAAAGAAGAAAATGGCGGAATTCTTATGGGTACTTCGTTATTGCTAATGGACAATCGCTTTAATGAAATCAAAACTCTAAGAAAATTTATGTTCAAATATGATCCTGCTAAAACTCAATTCTTTGAAGAATTAACAAAATACTCATACGGCGACAAAAGAATATTCGTAGCTGAAAATAGCGAATCGCAATTTAAAATAAATGTATATGATTATAATGGCAAATTGCATGAAACAATTAATAAAAATTATATTAAAGTATCTTATAACGAAAAAGAGCAAAGTATAATTGAGAAATTGAATCTTGTCGGCGTAGGCGGTGAGAAACTTAAACAAAAACAAAGCTATAAAAAATCAATTAATAACATGTTCTATGATAAATACGGATGTTTGCTGGTTTGCCAATCAATCGAGAGGAATGACACCAATGATGATCAATTTATCGCAGATGTTTTTCAAGATGGAGTTTTTCTGAACAGAATAGTAATTAAAGAACTCGTTCAGCAAGATTTCAATGTTCCGCTCAATGGAATAATTACTTACTTTTTTAAGGATAAAATATACAAACTAAACCAGTCTGAAAGCAGTTTGACAGTATATGATTATACTGTTGAGGGATTGTAGAACTTTGAAAAGAAGATTATGTGTGCGTATTTAAGATTGAGAATGTTACAAATTGCTTGCAAAAAAGATATGTAAAGATTTGGGAATCGAAGTTGTTAAATAATTACTATCTCCATCTGACTTCGCCTTTTGCACCGTCTCTGTGCGTAACAACTACAATACTGTCAAGAATTTCACATTTGTAATCAATAGGTGGCTGTAAGTGGATATTACTGTAATTCAACATTTGGTCCTCGGAACCGGATTTCAATCCTATGAATCCAGAAGAATCAGTTTCAGCATAATATGTTCCTACAGCCTGTGCAACAGTAGCTGCGAAGTTCAAGGCTACCTTCTCTTCAGGATTTTTGATATCTCCGTTAAAAGAGGGTATGAAAAAGAAAGCGAATAAAGCACCAATTAAAATCAATATTACAAAGCTTTTGATCAAAAATGACGTTGTACTTAATATAACTGTTATAGATTTTAAGATAAATCCGTGATTTTTTCTTTTATTTTCATCAATTAATTTTTCAGCTTTAGTAAACTCTTCTTTAAAACAATCAATACATAACTTTTTATCGTGATCAATATCTTTTCCGCATTTTATGCATTGATTCATTATTGTTCCTTTATCTTCTTCGCCAGCTCTTCGGTGACTCCTTAATTACTTCCTTCCTTAAGGCTGCATCTAATTTTTTATTTACAGCATTTTTTAATATTGCCGGAATAGATTCATCACTGAATATTTTTGAACTTTTAATCGGTTGCGGTTCTGGATTGAAGATATTGGTATGTCCTCCAGTATAGTAGAACAGCGGGTTCAAGCACATATCCAGTTCTATATAATTCCCCGTTCCGACTTCATATATATATTCCTGTTTGCTATCATCTACAGACAGAACGTAAGTGCTGTCAGTGCCGTTCCATGAAAAATTTTCAATTAATGTAATAAGTTCGTTAGTATCATACGTGTATGAATTTTTATAATACGCATTCCAGTCTTTTATATCATACCACTGATAATAAAACTCTTCGCTTAACTTGTCATTAACAAATTTATAGTCCATTTTTTCTTCCTTCACCCATATCCCGTCTCCGTCGACATAGTCCTGGATCTCGGCAGATGCTACATTTCCGTTTTCATAAAAAAGCAGATACCTGTATTTAATATGAAATGTCCAAATCGTATAATCTATGTTGAGCTCAGTGAGCTTATCGCCTGAATAAGTGAAAGTTTCAACACCGCTTCCTCCTGCAATTATCACGGATGTCGAAGTTATCTTACCGTCAATGTAATTCAGGTCATAATCTGAATATAATTCCCATGTTTCAGTATCAGTATTATAGCGGTAAGAAGATTCATTGACTATTAAATTGTTTTCATAAGTGTAATTTGTCTTATATCTTTTTGTCATCACTCCCGTATCTGTGTTCCTGACAGATTCAATTATTTCTGTCGGTTTGCCGTTCGTGTAGGTAAAAGAAAGAATATTAGAAAGTGTACTTAGTTTTCCAACATCTTTGTACCTGCGTATTTCATATGGGTATTTTGAACTTAGATTATAAAAGAATGAATCTGTATATGATTCCTCAAAGTCTGAATTGTCAATGAATTCTTTTTCGACAATCCTGCCAAGTTCGTCATAGGTGTAATTTGTATTTTTGTGCGGACTCCAAGCTTTTGAATCAAGATATGTGTATAAATTATCCTCGGTGATCCTGAATTTCGGAGTGTTATCGGGACTTGTGGACGACGAGTCATCAGAACAGGAAATAAAGAGGAATGACAGAATAATAACTGAGCTCAGTGCAAGAATGATTTTTTTCATTTTATACTCCGCGTTTGATTTGTTTAAACTTTCAGAAATATATTTAAGCTCTATATTTTATGCAAATTAATAATTGAGATCATCTTCACCCGGCTTCAGCTTTCCTTTATCTTCTTCGCAAGGTCTTCCGTGACGCCTTTGACTTCCATGAGTTCTTCGACCGAAGCTTCTTTTATGCGCTTGAATGATCCGAATTTATTGAATAATTCTTTCCTTTTAGCCGGACCGATGCCTTTGATCTCCTCGAGCTCTGTCGAAATGGATTTTCCGCGCAGGGTCTGATGATATGTGATAGCGAACCTGTGGGATTCATCTCGCACCTGCTGAAGCAGTTTTAAGGCTGATGAAGTGCGGGAGATTATGATAGCTTCGCTTTTATCGGGAACAAAGACTTCTTCGAGTCTTTTTGCGAGTCCGATGATCGGGATCTGCGACAAATTCAGCTTTGCGAGAATTTCAACTGCGGATGAAAGTTGTCCTTTTCCTCCGTCCACCATGATGAGATCAGGATAGACAGGCTCTTCTTCCTCTTTAAGAGAGATATATCTTCGTTCGATCACCTCACGCATTGAAGCGAAGTCGTCAACACCTTCTACGGTTTTGATCTTAAACTTACGATAGCCAGACTTAAAAGCTTTAGCGTTCTTGAAAGTGACCATTGAAGCCACGGTTTCCTTGCCGGCAAAGTGCGAAATGTCGAAACATTCGATTATATTAGGTATCTTTGCAAGTTTAAGATCATTCATGAGAGCTTTCAGGCTGTTCGGGGTGAAGTCCCTTTTCATTTTCTCCAGCTTCAGATCATTTAATAGAAGCTGTGCGTTCTTTTGAGCAAGGAAAAGAAGCTTTGCTTTATCTCCGATCGAGGCTGACAAAATATTCACTTTCTGACCTGAAAGTATGTGAAGCCATTCTTCAATTACAGGATAATCAACGATGTCAGTGTTCAGCACGATCTCGTTCGGAATGTCCTGCCGAGAAAGGTCATAATAAAGCTTTATGAATTCCTCAAGAACTTCTTCTTCATCCTTCTGATATACACCTTTCAGGAAGAAATGATTTCGTGCGATAAGCCTTCCGTTCCTCAGCTTGAAAACGACGCAGCAGGCATCATTATCCTCGATCTCGACCGCGAAATAATCACGCGGTGTTGATACGGCATTCTCAACCTTCTGACGCACTGAGAAATCATCGACAGATTTTAGCGCATCTCTAAATTCGGTCGCGAGCTCAAAATTCTTTTCTTTCGCAGCTTCTTTCATTTTCTCTTCAAGCAGTCCGGCAAGGTTATTATCCTGCCCCGAAAAATATGCAATAATGTTCTTAACATTTTCTTTATACTGCGCAGCATCCTTCTCATTCACGCAGTAACCGTCGCAAATTTTAATCTGATAATCAAGGCAGACCCTGTGCTTTTTATCCCTGATGGTCTCAGAGGTAATGTTGTGCGTGCAGTTCCTGATCTTGAGCAGTTTTTTTAAAACAGCCATGATAGCTCTTATCGTTCTCACATGAATGTACGGCCCCAGATATTTGGATCCGTCCTGGTCAACTTTCCGGGTGACAAAAACCTGCGGAAAAAGTTCTTTCGTGATTTTTATATACGGATATGATTTATCATCCTTAAGGTCTATGTTATATTTAGGCTTATGCTGCTTTATCATATTAGCTTCAAGTATCAAAGCTTCAAGCTCGTTATCGGTAATTATATACTCGATAGTCTCGATCTTTTTCACAAGCACTTCGGTCTTGAACTGCTGATGTTTGCCGATATTTAAAAAATATGATTTAACGCGGTTCTTGAGTATCTTAGCCTTGCCGATATAAATTATCTTGCTTTCTTTATTCTTAAAAAAATAAACGCCGGGCGATGCCGGCAGATTTTCAAGAGTATTTTCTATTTTTTCGTTCATTTTAAAATTATCCCGCCGCCCATCACAAGGTCATCTTTGTATATGACGCACGATTGGCCCGGAGTTACGGCGAAAACCGGTTCTTTAAAACTGACCTCGATGAGGCCGTTTTCAATTTCTTTTATCCTGCATTCCGCAGGCTGTGTGTTATATCTGATCTTAGCACTGTAAACGTACCTTAGATCTAACTTTTCAAGAAAATTCAGATCTTTTACCAAAACCGTATCCGAGGACAAACCTTTTCTGTCCGATATCCTTATCTCATTTTTAACAGGGTCGGTTCCGGAAACATACATCGGTTCCGAATAACCTCCGCCCAGACCTTTACGCTGTCCTATCGTATAGAAAGGATAGCCTTCGTGGGTGTTTTTTGTTTTTACTCCGTCGTCTCTGATTATTCTTCCTGGTCTGATCTTTTTAAACTCTTTAAAATTTTCAAGAAGAAATTTTTGATAATCATCGTCAGGGATAAAACATATCTCCATGCTTTCCTTTTTGCGTGAAAAAAAATCAAAACCTTCTTTTGCGCAGATCAACTTTGCATCATCTTTTACCATCCCGCCGAGCGGAAAAAGAATTCTGGAGAGAACAGATTTTTTCATTCCGTACAGGAAGTAGCTCTGATCTTTCTTGTCATCAAGTCCGCGCATTAGGTGGTATCCGTTTTCATCGCTTATTATGCGGGAATAGTGTCCCATTGAAATATATTCGCAGCCGAGTTCATCCGCTTTTTCAAAAAGTTTATCCCATTTGATCACGGAATTGCATAGAACACACGGATTGGGCGTTCTTCCCGCAAGGTATTCGTTCTTGAAGTATTCGATTATTGTACTTCTAAAGTAGCTCTTAAGATCGTAAAAAAGGTGTTTAATGCCGATATGATCGCAAACACTGACTGCATCTTTGTATTTCCCGGCCGTATCGGAAGGGGAGAGTAGCATGGAAACCCCGATCACCTCATAGCCCTGCTTTTTCAGGAGTATGGCTGATGCGGAGCTGTCCACTCCGCCGCTCATTCCGACTAATACTCTTTTATTGTGCATATTATTTCATCATTTCCCGTAGTCGTTTTACAGCTTCAATGACTTTTCCAGCAGCGAATTCGATCTCTTCATCAGTGTTGAATCTGCCGATAGAGAACCTGATCGAGCTTTGCGCTTCTTCGGCGCTCCGGCCTATTGCCGTAAGCACTCTGGACGGAGTGACCTGCCCTGTAGAGCAGGCTGATCCGGTGGATACAGCGATACCTTCAAGATCAAGCGAGAGAAGGACGGATTCTCCTTCCACTCCCGGGAAAGTAACGTTCAGAATGCCGCCGTAGCCGTTGACAAGGTCAGAATTCAGGATCATATCGTCGAATTCAGCCGATAGCAGTTCGTAAAGCTTATTTCTCATCCCTGTGATCCTCGGGATCTCAGTCTTCATTTCGGAAAACGATATCTCGGCCGCTTTACCGAAACCGGCTATGCCGGGAAGATTTTCCGTGCCGGTTCTCATGTTGCTTTCCTGATGTCCCCCGAACTGGTTCGGAAGAATGCTTATTTTTTTCCGCACATAAAGCATGCCCACACCTTTCGGGCCGTAGATTTTGTGCGATGAGGCAGAAAGAAGATCTATATTCATGGCTTTTACATCTATCGGCACTTTAGTGAACGATTGTACCGCGTCCGTATGGAAAACAATTCCGGTCGCCCTGCAGAATTTGCCGATGGCTGAAATATTGTTTATCACGCCGGTCTCGTTGTTCACATGCATTACAGAAACAAGTTTTGTATTTTCGCTGACAGCGCCTATAACCGCTTCCGGAGATATCGATCCGTTTTTATCGGGCTTTAGATAAGTTACGGTCATAAGTTCAGGATACAGCTTGGAAAGAAATTTACATATATCATAAACAGCGCTGTGTTCATAAGAGGAAGTAATGATGTGAATAGGATTGTTATGGTCAAGATACATTGCGGCAATTCCTTTAACAGCCCAGTTATCCGATTCAGTACCTCCAGAAGTGAAAAATACTTCATTTACGCCCGCATTGATAACTTTGGCGATCTTTTCTCTGGAATTATCGAGCGCGTATTTCGCTTCCTGCCCGTATGAATGGGCGGAAGAAGCGTTTCCGAATTTTTCAGTCATATATTCATAAACTGTTTTTGCAACTCTGTCGTCAACTTTGGTTGTTGCGCTGTTATCAAGGTAAATTCTTTTCATATTATTTCCTTCTATTTTTCAAAATTCGGCATGAAATCAGGTTCGTTAAGATGATCAAGTTCAAACTGCGCTGAGTTCCTGAATTCGGAATCCGGATAGTTGTTAATCAGTTTTTTAAAACAAATTTCAGCCTGCACAAGATCATCAAGATATGTTTTGTGGATATAACCTTTTATAAATAAAGATTCTGCTGCGTACGGGTTGAACGGATAATCTTCATTCAGTCTGTCATACCACTTAATGGTTTCATCAAAGTTCCCTGAATTAAAGCTTTTTTTCGCATGAGCGTAAACTTCTTCCATATAAAGAAATCCGTTTACAGAATTTTCCTGTTTAACTATCTGTTGTCCTGATGAACAGGCAGAAAGCATAATGGCGGTCATAGTAAATACTATTATCAGTTTTTCCATAGCAGGAAATATATGAAATAAAAATAAGTTTTCAAAGTTGCATTTAATATTTCAAAAACTTATATTCACTTACTTTTTTTAATTAAAACTTAAAGGACAGTTTATGGCAGTTAAAATAATAGTTCTCGCGTTATATGCTATCACTATAGTTGCATTCGGAATAATCGGGATGAAAAAGACAAAATCATTTTCTGATTATCTTCTCGGGGGCGGACAAGTCGGAGCATGGATGAGCGCTTTTTCATACGGAACAACATATTTTTCAGCGGTGGTTTTTATAGGATTCGCAGGTAAAATAGGATGGGGATTCGGATATTCGGGAGTTTGGATTGGAGTTTTTAACGCCTTTATCGGGGTTATGGGTGTATGGTGGCTTTTGGGCTGGAAGATAAAACAGGCTTCTGTAAAATACAATATTTCAACATTAAGCGAATTTCTCGAAGTCAGGTACGGACTGAAGAAGATTAAACTTTTCTCTGCCTTAGTTATTTTTATATTCCTGATCCCGTATTCAGCCGCAGTATTTCAGGGACTTTCATATCTGTTCGAATCTTCATTGCCGGGACTACAGTACTGGCACGCTGTTGTTTCCATGGGTTTGTTCACGGCTATTTATATCTCTTTAGGCGGATATAAAACAATGGCTTCGCTGGATACACTCTTCGGAATTCTTATGGTAGTAGGTGTGGTCATCCTTTTATCGTTTACGATTTCAGAAGGAGAAGGGATCGGGAATATTACAGATAAATTATCTCAGATCGAACCGAAACTGACTTCAGCGATAGGTCCGCCCGGAATATGGCCTCTGTTTTCTCTTATCTTCTTAACCAGTGTAGCTCCATTCGCAATGCCGCAGCTCGTTCAGAAATTTATCGCGATAAAAAGTGAGAGTGCTGTAAAATTCGGCATGATAGCTTCAACCGTATTTGCTCTGTTAATTGGTTGTGTAGCTTATTTTGTCGGATCTACAGGCAGAGTTTTTATAAATATGGAAAACACACCTGTTGCTTTCGAAAATGGAAAGCCTATATTCGATAAGCTGATGCCAGAGCTCCTTATGTCGATAATTCCTGAATCTTTTTTTATCGTAATACTGATACTCCTGCTGTCCGCGTCGATGTCAACATTAGCTGCCCTTGTTTTGATCTCAAGCTCGACATTATCGAAAGATTTTTATGCCGGATATATCAATAAAAATGTATCTGACAAGAAACTGACGCTTATTACAAGAGCGGGAAGCGTTTTCTTTGTTATTCTGTCTGTTCTTTTAGCGTTATTTAAAGTTGACACGATAGTGGAGATAATGGGAATATCATGGGGGGCGATCGGTTCCGCCTTTCTAGGACCTTTCGTATGGGGAATTCTCTGGGAAAAAGCAAATAAATACGGGGCTTACGCATCATTCGTAGCTGGATTGGGCACTACATTGACCTTATATTTTTCAGGAATGTCGTCTCCGGAAGCCGGAACAATAGGAATGCTGGTTTCACTTGTTGTCAATCCTGTTGTAAGTTTAATTTTTCAGGGTAAAATTTAGAAAATGAAAGTTCTCTTATCAGGTTATAATTTAGATTCCTCGACAATAGATGAATTGAAGCAGAAATCAGGCTGGACAAAAGATAACATCACTCCTGAAACTCTGAGCGCGGCCTACGCCCGTATAAGCAGAGATCCGAGAGATATTGAAGAATTGCGGAAAGAGGCAAGGGAAGAGGTTGATAAATCCAGAAAATCCAATGAAACGATTATCTTCGGGCTCGGACATTCATCTGTAGCGGAACATGCGTATTTCAATTTCGATATAATCGGACTTTCCAGATTTGCCGTTGAGCAGGTTCAGAAGTTCAGAATGGCATCATTCACAGAGAAATCACAGAGATATATCACTCTTGAGGATGATTTTGTTGTTCCGAAGGAAATCAAAAGCGCAGGATTCGAGAACAAATTCATTGAATTGATCAAATATCAGAATGTAAATTACCATATTTTATACAAAGCCCTTCAGGAATACCTGTTTGGCAAACATTCGGACATTATTTCAACCAAGAACGGAAAAAGGACAGTTGACGGATGGGCGAAAGAGGATGCGAGGTATGTGGTCTCAATGGCTACCGAAAGCCAGTTCGGAATGAGCATCAATGCGAGAAACCTTGAGAACATGCTCAGACAGCTCAGAAATTCCGAGCTTCTTGAATGCAGAGAGCTTTCTCAAAAGCTATATGACCTGGTAAAAGATATTTCACCGTCGATAATAAAATATATTGAACCGACAGAATATGACAAAAGTAATAATCGCCAAATAAAGGAATTTTTAAGTAATCTCAAAATCAAAAGCACTAAAAAGAGTACAAAACAAGTTGAGCTTGCTGATCATACTCCCGAGCCGGATAAAAAGATCGCGGAGATAATTCTATCTTCACTCGGCGGTCTAAGTTCTGCCGCATCGAAAGGATCAGTTAAGGGATTCGACGATAAAACGCTTCAGAATTTCTACAAAACCGTCTTTGAAAAAAGAACACAACATGATCCGTTAAAGAGATATTTTGAATTCGCGGATGCGACTTTTGATCTTATTGTAAGCTCATCGAATTATGCACAGCTGAAAAGACACAGAGTAGCTTCGATGCTGACGGACGACTATGATATCTCTTTAGGATTCACTATACCTGAAAATATAAAAACCATAGGCATGGAAGATAGATTTAATGAAGTAATGAAGGCTACAGATGATTTTTACAGCGAATTATTAAGTCATCTGCCTTACCACGCGCAATATGCTCTGACAAACGCGCACAGACGAAGAGTGAAGCTCAAAATGAACTTCAGAGAGATTTATCATTTCATGAGCCTGAGACTCGATGAACATGCCCAGTGGGATATTCGGGACACGGCTCAGAAAATGCTTATAGAGCTGATAAAAATTGCGCCTTATTCTACGATGATGTGCTGCGGTAAAAGCGGCTTTTCAAAAAAATCAGATAAAATATTCGGGCAGTCTCAATCCTGAAAAATAGGTTTGTATTTTTCGTCTGCCATCCATGCTTTTATCAGCTCGCCGTAAGTTTCTTTATTTATATCCTTAACTGTAAGAAGAAGATATGTTTTGTAGTCATCGGTAGCTTTCTGGGAGTCATTCAGTTTTCTATATGAAACGGCTCTGTTATAATAAAGAGCAGGGGATAATTCATCAAGGTAAATAGCTTTAGTAAAATCCTCCACGGCTTTTTCATAGCTGCCCGTAAGATAAAAAATGATCCCTCTGTTATAATAAGAGTCTGTGTCTTTAGGGTTAAGAAGGATCGCATTGTTGTAATCTGATACAGCCTCGTCGAACTTGCCGTTCTTCCTGTATAGGTTGCCTCTCATAAAATAAGGTTTATAAAAATTTTCGTCCAGGGATATAGCCGTTTTAAATTTGCCCAAAGCTTCATCATTTTTTTTAAGTGCAGCGTAAACAGTGCCCATCATGCAGTATGCTTCGGCATAATCTTTATCAATGGCCACAGCTTTATCAAGCTCTTTTAAAGCCACACTGTAGAGTTTCTGAATATAATAAATTTCTCCCCGCTTTGTGTAAGCCGCAGGGAATTTTAAAGCATCATAGTTTATAAGTTTATTCAACATTCCAAGAACTTCCGAATGCCTTCCGACCCTTATCAAAACATCCGCCAGGTAAATGTAAGAAGATTCATACATATTGTCGTGATCTATCGCAATCGAATAGTATTCGAGTTTCAAGCCTTCCTCTGATGTCAGATGAGCTTTGTTTGTCCAGTCTGTCGCCACAAGTTTGTTGTAAAGGTCTTTTATAAAATTTTCAGGTATTTTGTTTGTGGTTTCTTTAAGTGAGGCTATCTGATCAAAAATAATACTTAGTCTGTTGTATTCTGAAATCAGCTGGAATCTAAGCTGATTGTTTATCGCAGATTCCTGCAGAAGTTCGTTAATATAATCAAGATGTATCTCACAGGCTACATACGATACATAAGCCGGATATCCGTCAATATTTTCTTCCCCCTCCTTATAAACGAATGTGTTCAATGAGTTGCTGAAGTATAACATGATACCATTTTTACCGACCTGTTCATTAAGAAGCGAGTCGTTCTTATCAAGATACAAACTCAGCTTGAAAAGAGCTTCGTGTACAGCATCATATTTAGCGATCATCTTAGCTTGTTCTTCAGAAATTCCGGGATCTAAGTAGCATGTACCGTCCGATCTTATCTTTATTATTTTACCGTTTCGTTCGACATCCTCCGAAAAAACTGACGAATACATTATTAACATTATAAAAGTGATAATTATTTTTCTGTAAAAAGCCATTTCTCAAGCCTGTAATTAATTAACAATCAGTCAGAATTTTTTAGTATAAGTATATTATCGAAAAAATTTGTTAAAAACAAGTTAAATCATCCTCTTTTACTTAGATAAGCCAATTTTACGGTCATGAAGATCACCGCTTCGGAAAAAACTATCGAGGCACCTGAAGGTATATTCAGATAGAACGACAAATATAGCCCCGCTATTGATGAGATCAGACCGATAATAATCGAAAGAATTATAATCACGTTAAATTTTTTGGAGATCAGCAAAGCTGTAGTCTGAGGTATAGTCAGAAGAGAGATTATCAGGATCACACCCGCTATCCTTATATTCACCACAACAACGAGAGCGACGAGGGCGATCATTGAATAGTTTATCAGCTCAACCTTCAGTTTCATTATCTTTGCATACTGTTCGTCAAATGCTACAAATAGTATCTCTTTATAAAATAATATGATCCCTGCCGATGAAATGAAAGTGATCGCGGATGATAAAACGATGTCATTTGAAGTTACAGTCAGGATATTCCCGAAAAGGTAGGAAGACAGGTCAGGCGCGTAGCCAGGCGTAAGATAGATAAAAATAATACCTACTGCCATTCCGAGTGCAAGAAAGATACCTATGGTTGAATCTTCTCTTATGTTACCTTTGGACGAAATAAATCTTATGCCGAATGCGCTCAATATTCCGAAAACCATAGCTGTTACGATAGGGTTTAAACCGAGAAAATAACCGAGTCCGATCCCGCCGAATGAAGCATGGGTGATTCCGTCTGAAATGAACACAATTCTTTTAGAGACAACATATGAGCCGATGATCCCGCATGAAATACTGGCAAGCAGAGCTGTAAGAAGTGCTTTTTGAAAAAATGTATAAGAAAGGATCTCTATCATTTCCTGTCCTTATGCATCATAAGTACTCTGTGCGGGAGGGTTCCGTGTGTTATCAGTTCAACCGGGCATACATATTTATCTAAGATCTCGGTAGTGATCTCATTTCCGGAATGGTAATGAAGAGTTCTGTTAATGCAGGCAATATTTTTTACATACGAAGAAATTACGCCTGTATCATGCGAAACCATTACGATCGTTGTATTTTTGTTTTTCTCAAGAAGGATCTTATAGAGGTTTTTAGAAAACCCTTTATCAGTGAAAGCGGTGGGTTCATCAAGGAAAAGGATATCAGGATCTGAAATAATGGCTCTGGACAGAAAGGTTCTCTGTATTTGTCCGCCTGAAAGCTCTCCGAACGGCGCGTTTGAATATTCGGCAAGACCGAATTCCTCCATTATTTCATACGCTTTTGTATGATCGTTCTTATTAAACCGCTGAAATATTTTTTTTTCTGCGGCAAGTCCCGAAAGTATCACATTTTTAACAGTTATCGGAAATCTGCTGTCGTTCAGATTAAGCTGGGGAAGATAACCGAACTTAACCTTTCTTTTAAGGATTACTTCTCCTTTGTCAGGTTTCAAAAGGCCAATGATGACTTTAAGTAATGTCGATTTTCCTCCTCCGTTCGGTCCTATTATACCGAGGAAATCATTTTCATAAACGGTCAGGTTTATGTTCTCGATAATCTTAGATCCGTTGTATCCGGCTGAAATATTCTTTATTTCTATAAGAGGTTCGTTCATTTTAACTCGAATTGGAATGTTCTTGCTATAGCTATCATATTGTTCAGCCAGTCTTCGCTCAGATGATCAAGATGCATAACTTTACCTCCGATCTCGGAAGCTATTGATTCAGCCTGACGGGTATCGAACTGCTTTTGCACAAATATAACTTTGATCCCGTCCGCTTTCGCGGTATCAATTAAATTTTTGAGATCTTCAGGCGCAGGATCTTTTCCATCCATCTCGACAGAGATTTCCTCAAGGCCATAATCCCTTGCAAAATAACCGAGCGCAGGATGGTAAATGATGAATTTTCTGGTTTCGAGCCCGGTAAGCATAGTTCTGATCTGCATATCGAGTTTATCAAGATCAAGATCAAATATTTCGAAATTCTTCAAATAAAGTTCTTTTTTTTCAGGATCTGTCTTTATGACTGCATCGAGTATGTTTTTACACTGAATTTTTACTTCTTTTACTGACATCCAGATATGAGGATCGATCCCTGCATGCTCATGATGATCCTTACCTTCAATTTCTCCTTCGTTAGGATCTTCATCTTTATTCGATATAAGTTCGACTCCGGCTGAGGTATCTATAATATTCATACCGGGATTAACCGATCTGAATTTCTCAAGCCATGTATTTTCAAAATCAAGATGTCCGGCTGTGAAATATAATGATGATTTGGAAAGCTGAATAAGGCTGGACGGCGGCGGCTCGAAAGTGTGCGGACTTACTCCGGGAGGAAGCAGAACATTTATTTCAAAGTTATCGCCCGTAATTTTTTCGACGAAGAATTTCTGCGGAAGAATACTTACGGTAATATATTTTTTTGTATCAGGCTCTTTTTTTGCGCATCCTGATATCAGAATTATTATTCCTGTCACTAAAATAAAAATCAATTTTTTCATTATAACCTCAGTAACGCTTCAATTATTTGAATAGGAGTAATAATAGCATTTTATATTACCGTTGTAAAGCTTTTTTTTATGCGTCGCAAGACCGAATTTTTGCTCAAAAGAAGTAAGATCGGTTATTATATTTGTGGACCAGCGGTTCTTTTTACCCACTATATCGCTAAGTCGAAAAATAAGATCATCAAGCTCCGACTTTTCGCCGATCCTCACACCGTAGGGCGGATTTGTTACGATAACGCCGCAGTCGCTTTTTAGTTTAAGGGAATTGATATCAACATTCTTAAAGCTTACTATATCATCGACCTCAGCGGAAACAGAATTATTTTTAGCTTTATTTATTACATCAGGGTCTTTGTCATAACCGTAGATCGATATTTCCTCACCGGATATTATCATGTTTAGAGCTTCTTCAACAGCCAGATTCCATATTTTCTTATCAAGGAAATTCCATTTCATAGAAAGAAAATGTCTGTTAAGCCCGGGAGCCATTCTTTTCTTTATCAATGCCGCTTCAATGGGTATCGTTCCCGATCCGCAGAACGGGTCAATAAACGGGTCAGATCCGTTCCAATCAGATAAAAGTATAAGTCCCGCAGCCAGAGTTTCTTTGATGGGAGCTTCTCCGGTCTCTTCTCTATATCCTCTTTTGAACAGCGGTTCTCCCGATGTGTCCATTGTCAGTCTGGCAATATCATTGTCGAGCTCGATCTCGACAGGATAGAGCGTTCCGTCTTCAATGATCTCTTTTTTGTCCGTTTTCTGAAGCAGTCTTTCAATAATTGCTTTTTTTGTCATTGACTGAGCTACCGGAACAGAATGAATTATTGAATTTTTGGAACGGCCTTTTACTAAGATCCGGCCTTTATCTCCGATAAAATTTTCCCAATCGACTGATTTGACTCCTTCGAACAGAAGATCAAAATCGTCAGCTTTGAATTCTTTGAGTATGATGTGAATCCGGTCGGCAGTTCTCAAGAACAGGTTCGCCCTAGCCACTGCAAGTTCATCGGAAGAAAATTTAACTCTTCCGTTCTCTGTACCTGTAATTTTGTATCCCAACTGCTGAATTTCTTTTTTTAAAACCGACTCAAGTCCGAAAGTGCAGGTAGCTAGAAGGTTTAATTCCATTAAATAAAATTTCCGGTTTTTGATTCTATTTTGACCATGATCTCATGAGAACATTTCATAGCTTCAAGATGTTCCATAACCTCTTCATTTATATTGGCAGCGAACATTTCTTCATCCGGTTCAAGACCGATGACAATAAAAATATCCTGTCCGTCTATCTTTATCCTTAGAATATTTCCGTTATCGACAAGATTGACCCCGTGTTTGGGATGCATAACATCTTTCAATATATTCAATAAAGATTTTTCGGTTATGATTCTTTTTTCATCAAGTATTCTGCCGATCTTTTTTTCATATTCTCTGATAGCGGCTTTAATTCCGTTTATGGCCAGTACGCTGCAGTGCATTTTCACCGGAGGAAGTCCTCCAAGTTCTGCTGCAGCCTGAGTTGTTCCCATATTCTTAACTTCATCAATATGTTTTCCCATGACCATTTCAGTGGCTATTGAAGCGGTAGCTATATTAGAAGCGCATCCGTAGGATCTGAATTTAATATCTTCGATTATCAGCGTATCGGGGTTTATCTTCAATGTGTAATTGACCATATCTCCGCAGGCAGGACTTCCTTCTGTAGCTTCTGCATCGGCATGTTCTATTGTCCCGAGGTTTCTGGGTTTGGTAAAATGGTCTATGGTTTTATCGGTATATTTAAGCGCCATTTTTATTCTCCGTTTTTTTTATTTTTATAAAATGTTTTTGCATTTTTATTTATAAGTTCACTATGCTCTTCAGGAATGAATGACGACATGCTTCTCAGAATATTTACGACATCTGTTACATTTTTTATAACTTCATCTATTTCTTCTTCCGTATTGAATTTTGAAAGCGTGAATCTTATTGAACCGTGAGCCTGTTCGTGTTTAAGTCCGATTGCTGTCAGTACATGAGAAGGTTCAAGTGTTTTTGAAGAACAGGCCGACCCGGACGAAACGCATATTCCTCTCAGAGAAAGATGCATGAGTATCGCTTCGCCTTCTATGTAATGAAAGGTTATATCAACATTGTGCGGAAGCCGCTTTAAAATATTTATTCCCTTCGGGCCGTTAAAAGTTACATGATCTATTTTCAGCATACCGTCGGTCAGTCTGTCACGAAGGCTGATCAGTTTTCTATTGTTTGTTTCAAAATCTCTTTGAGCAATTTGTGCTGACCGGGCAAATCCCATCAATGCAGGAATGTTCTCTGTTCCCGGTCTCATATTGAATTCATGAGCCCCGCCCTCCATAAGTTTTCTAAGCTTGATCCCCTTTCTGATATAAAGTGCTCCGACACCTTTGGGTCCGTGATTCTTATGAGCATTGAATGTCATCAGGTCTATATTTTCTTTCTTCACATCTATATTTATCTTGCCGTATGCCTGTGCGGCATCGGTATGAAATATTATGTTCCTTTCTCGGCAGATGCTTCCGATCTCTTCTACATTCTGTATGGTTCCTATTTCATAGTTCGCATAAATAACTGAAACAAGAATTGTCGTCACTTTGATCTTGCTTATAAAATCTTCGATATCAATAAAGCCTTCACTGTCAACTGTGATCTCGTCAACTTTGTAGCCGTCATTTTTTAACCTGTGAGCAACAGCTTTCACTGAGGAATGTTCTACTGATGAAATAATTATATGGTTACCCTTATTTTTAAAATATTCAGCTATTCCGTTAACAGCCATATTATTCGATTCTGTGGCACCGGATGTGAATATTATCTCTTCAGGCTCCGCGTTAACGGTTCCGGCTATGATACTCCGGGCTTCGGCCAGATTTTCATCAGCCTCCATACCCAGACTGTGCAAAGATACGGGGTTGCCGTAGGAGTTTGTATAAAAGCGATTCATATATTCGAGCGTCTCATCGTCAATTCTTGAAGTATCGCCGTTGTCCATGTATATTATATTTTGAGCCATTTAAGATCTCCGCTAATTATTGAATTCGTTAACTAATTATAAGTACATTGAGTATTTATCGTTATGATATTAGGCATCTATAGGAACATTCTCTCAAGAAATTCATAATATTTACTGATGATGATATTTCCCCAAAGCAGCGACAGCATTATTCCGATCGCTAAAAAAGGACCGAAAGCCAGCCTCTGTTTATAGAAAACTAATCTGAACAGGGAAATATTATATATTTTTTTTATTGTGTCAGGCAATATACTTTCATTCTGAATAACCTTAAGAAGGCTGTCAAAAGATTTTTTACTTTCATCAAAGAAAAAATCCTTAAAATACACATAACTGATCTCTGATAAATATTTTTGTTTCAGGCTGTTTTTTGAAAGATCAATGTTCTTTTCCAACATTTCAATTATTTTTTTTTGCTCTGCTGTATAACCGTTGAACTGAAAATGTCTGTTGTATTTTAAGAAAAAATTCAATCGGTCGTTCATATCATTAATTAACTGCCCCTCCTTTGAGATCTCTTCAACAGAATCGATAAAACTCTCTTTGAGGATCAGCTCTTTATTTTCATTCAGAAATTTTAAAAGCTTCCCGGATAAAATATTTTTTGAGCAGTCAGTAAGAAGATCAAAATTGTCTTTGGGAGAATCGTAACCTATGAGATCCTCGTTTACTGCCTGCCTGATATCAGTTGCCTTATCCGAAGAATCAAGTTTGAATTTATTAAGAATTTCAACAGCTTTTGTCTTGTTCTCTACAGCGGTGAACCTGAAAAAGAGTCTTAGAATCGTAATGTTTTTGAGGTCTATATTGTTCAAAACATTAAGTATTTTCTTTTCAATATCATTAAAGTCAGCATCTTTAAGATTATACGACAATTGAAGTTTCAATCCTAAAAGATCAAGTTCTTCATCAATATCTCCGAAATTGCAGGTTATTTTATCTGCGAGTTCTTTATAATAAAGCGCTTCAGATTTTCTTTTTTTTAAATTGATCAATGAAGGAACGAGATATGATATAACCGCTGTAAACGAACCTAAAATAAATGCAGCGAAAATAAGTTTCGGACCAAGAAGTATTCCCGCAGACCCGAGAAGAAACAGATCGCCCGTTCCTACGGCATCCTGTTTATATATAACCTTACCGGCTGTCTGGATAATATAAAGTATCCCGAATCCGGTTACTCCCCCTATGAGCGAGTATAAAAAACTTATTCCGGTAAAATTATCACCAAAACTGTTAAGAAGAACTCCGAAAATGCTGATAACAAAGAGAGTAATGTTGAGGCTGTGAGGTATGCTGTATGTCTTGAAGTCGATAACCATAATACAAAAAAGCGTATAGACCAGCGGGATATAAATAAGTAAACTTATTGAAGGTCCCGTATAAAGGAACAGTCCGAGGGTCATTAAGCCAACCAAAGCTTCCACGATCGGGTATTCAATTGAAATCGGCAGTTTGCAGCCGGAGCATTTTCCCCGAAGGAATATCCAGCTGAGAACCGGAATGTTCTCGTACCAAAGTATTTTGTGCCCGCATTTAGGGCAGGATGAAGGCGGTGACACTATCGAGAGCCCGTTGGGAATCCTGTATATAATAACATTAAGGAATGAGCCGAAAACCATTCCGAAGATCAGATAGATATACCATGATGAAAAAAATAATTTTAGAGTTTCAGCCAGCAAAAAAGTTCTCCTTTTAATTTACGAACTTAAATGTAAACAAAAAGTAAGTTAATTTCAATTGTTAAAAAACATATTGGAATTTTAAAAAAAAATAGTTATATAACAGTAAGAAATTAACGAATAATTTCACGGAGGTTGAAATGAAGAAAATATTTAATCATGTAAGTTTATGTACGATTATTGTGCTGATTTTACTCTTTAGTGCAGGTTTATTGAATTCTCAGACCAAGACGATCAAGCATTCTCAAAGTAAATCTGATCTCACGACAGGGAAATTTACGGTTTTTTCTCAGGATAAGCCTAATATAACTACAATAAAGGTAAAAGAGATATCAATCTCCATTCTCGGATCTGACGAAAAAAACATTGTTATTTCAGCTGATATCACCGAATCCTCCAGTAAGCCTGCATCAAGTAATTTCAAGGCGGTAATAAAAAGTTATGCCGATGAAGAATTCGTCCGGGAACAGGTTACAGAAAAAGAAAAATCAGAAGATGACTCAGAAACTGCTGAAGGTGATGAAGCAGTTGAACAGGAAACATCGCAGGTTCAGACTGAAATCGAAGCAGACCCGTATGAAAAAGTTGATGAAGAATCAATCCCTGTTAAAATGTATCTTGAATTCACAATCAACGGGTCTGAATCCGTACATGATTTCTATGATAAAGATGAACTGATATCAATAGTTGACGGTCTGAATGAGCAATATGGAACTAACCTTGAGGTTGCCGGTTCAGGAAGAAATGTGAGTGTAAGGAGATCCTCTGTGATTAAAAGCGAGAAGGGGAGGACTGTGAGTAAAAGAGTAAAAGTTTCAAAATCTCTTTTCGAGCAGGGGATGGGTCTAAGTACCGCCGGATATGATGTGTATAAGTTTGAAGCAGAACTGATGAAAGACAAGTTGCTCAAGAAAAATCAGGAAAAAAGTTACACAATACTTTTCGATACTACTGATATATACATAAACGGAAATCAGATTTCTGGTAAACTAACATCCAAATACAGAAAAATATTTGATAATTTCAGTTTCGAGTTCTCGGACGAGTAAACAGCAGTAAAATTAAGCCTGCGTGAGCAGGCTTTTTCATTTATATGATTTTTCGCTTTGATATAAACAGAATTATTGTTATTTTGTTATTGATATGTCATTCAGGAGAGAGCAAAAAATCAGAATAACCTGGAGATGTCTTTGAAAGTAGTAAAACTGTTCGGCGCTTGTATATTTTTAGGATTGATTGTATCAGGTTTTTTTTTCGATTTGCACACATCAGAAATTCCGGACGAGATAACAATATCATACAATTCCAACAATCCGCCTTACAAATTTACCAACGCAGAAGGGTTGCCTGACGGGCTTCTTATCAATATCTGGAAACTTTGGAGTGAGAAAACAGGTATTCCGATTAAATTTGTTCCTGACAGCTTTGAGAACACTCTAAAAAATGTAACGTCGGGAATTACGGATGTTCATGCGGGGATATTCTACACACAAGAGAGGGCGAAAGAACTTGATTTTTCTACCCCTCTTTTGGAAGTTGAATATCACTTTTTTGCTGAAAAATCGGTTTACAGAAGTGATTTTAAACTGAATGAGCTCAGTGCATATAAAATAGGAGTTCCAGAAGGTTACACAGCGGAATTTGCAGCTAAGAATTTTTCTGACAGTCATATTGAAGTATTTCCGGATTATCCCTCACTGTATAAAGCCTGTGAAGACAACGAGATCAAAATATTCATTTCACCAAAAGAAAATCTTGAATTTTATCTTGAAACCGGCCAAAAGAAAAATAATTACAGAGTTCTTTTTACAAAGCCGGTATATACACAGAAATACCTGGGGGCGGTCGGAAAAGGTAAAAAAGAGCTGCTTGCGAGAGTTAATAAGGGACTTGAAGATATTACACCTGCTGAAAAGACTGAACTTCAAAACATCTGGTTCGGAAAAATAAAAAAATCTTATTCATTTGAAGACAACGGTAAGTTCGAGTATTCCGAAAAGGAAAGAATATGGCTTTCCGAACACAGAGAGCTGCTGATTTCCGGAGACCCGGAATGGCCTCCGAATTCTATGTATGACCTTCAGGGAAATTATATTGGAATAATTCCTGATTTCTGGTCGCTGATAGAGATAAAATCAGGACTTAAGTTCAACAGGATCAAAAGTTCTAGCTGGGGTCAGACAATAGAAATGCTGAAAAGCGGAGAAATCGATATAATTGACTGCGTTTCTGAAACGGCTGAAAGAAACGAATTTATGGATTTTACAGGGGTTCTTTTTACATCTCACACAGTTCTCGTAGGCAGAGATGAACTTGATTATGTGAACGGCCTGAGCGATATCGGCAGCCTCAGTTTAGCAGTTCTTGAAGGTACTTCCGATGTCTCATTAATTAAACGGGATTATCCTGATATAGAAATGATCTTCTACAGCGATATTAACAGCGCATACATGGATGTGTCATCAGGAAAAATCGATCTTTTTATCAGGCACCAGTCCGAATTCATGTACAACAAAAGAGAAAAAATGCTTACAAATCTGAAAATTGTAGGACCTACAGGCTATTCCAGACAATATAAGATAGGAGTAAAAAAAGGGGATACAGAGCTGTTAAGTATATTAAACAAAGCTCTTTTAAAAATTACTCAGGAAGAAAAGACAAAAATATTTGATAAATGGCATGGATCGGAAAAAACCGTAATTGATTATGCGCTTGTGTGGAAAATTGCAATATCGTCTCTTCTACTGCTTATCGTTATAATATACTGGAACCGTAAACTCTCGAAAGAAATATCCCTTAGGAAAAAGATGCAGAATGAGCTTCAGATCGCAATGGAGAAAGCTGAGTCAGCTACAAAAGCAAAAAGCGAGTTCCTTGCCAACATGAGCCATGAGATAAGAACCCCAATGAACGCTATCCTCGGATTTGCGGACCTTATGAAAAAAACTCCCCTGACTACTTTGCAGGAGTCGTACCTTTCAACCATAAAGTCAGGCGGAGCAACTCTTTTGAATATTATTAACGACATTCTTGATCTGTCAAAGATAGAAGCAAACAAACTTGATATCAATTATGACTATTTTGACCTGACTACGATGATTTTTGATCTGTCTCAGTTCTTCAATGAAAAACTCAGGTCAAAAAATATTGAACTTTTAATATCTTTTGACGAAAAAATGCCAAGATCTGTTTTTCTAGACGAACTAAGAATAAGGCAAATATTTTTTAATCTTTTAAGTAATGCCATAAAATTCACAAACAAAGGATACATCAGGATCGACACGGGTTTTACGGAACGAAGTAACGGAAATATCGATCTTAAAATTGTAGTCAGTGATACAGGGATCGGGATCAGGCATGAAGATCAGAAGAAAATATTTGACGCTTTTGAGCAGGTAAGCGATACCGAAACGGTAAAGAAATTTCAGGGTACAGGTCTGGGGCTTACAATTACAAAAAGATTAACCGAGCTTATGAACGGAAATATCACGCTTGAAAGCGAAGTCGATAAGGGCTCAAGCTTTATTATTGAGTTCACTGATGTTAAATATGATAAAAAAGACAGTCTCAAAAGCAACAGAAAACCTTCGGAAATCGAAAAAATCAGATTTCATGAATCGAAAATACTGATCGCGGACGATATTGAATCCAACAGACTTTTACTTATAGAATTCTGCAAAGAACTCGGTCTTGAGACTATCGAGGCTGTTAATGGTAAGGAGGCTGTTGAATTTGCGAAATTGAATGTTCCCGATATGATACTGATGGATATGAGAATGCCTGTTATGGATGGTTATGAAGCGATAAAATTAGTAAAAGAAGATGAAAGCCTAAGAAAAATACCAGTTATCGCAGTGACAGCTTCAGTTATGAGTAGTGACAGAGCTAAGATCGTTCAGCATAAATTCGACGGTTATATAAGAAAGCCTGTATCAATGGAAGAACTTATATCTGAAATGAAAAAACACCTTAAATATGATGTTATAAAAAATAATGCCGCAGAATTTAAACAGGTAGAAGAGTCATTAATAGATGGAGATAAACTTTTTACCATTCTATCCGGTGAAATGCTGCGGAAAGTCCGAAAAGCAGAGAGCAGTCATAACTTTGCACAGATCAAAGAGCTGGCTTCGAATCTAAAAGAACTTGCCGAAAAACATAAGTGTTACATGCTTGGTATGTTCGCAATGAAACTGCATGATTCGGTGGTCAGATTCGATATCGAAAGTATGAAAATCCTTCTAGATAATTATAACGATCTCATTCTTACATTAAAAAAGAAAATGGAGGCAGGAAATGAATGAAAAGATAAATAAACTGCTGATAATAGATGATTCCCCCAAAAATATTCAGGTCGTAGCCAATTTTCTTCAAAACGAAGGATACGATCTGTCATTCGCGACAGACGGGAAAGAGGCAATGCAGGTTTTGTCAAAAGAAACATTTGACCTTATTCTTTTAGATGTGGTTATGCCGCTTATAGACGGTTTTCAGGTATGCAAAGAGATAAGCTCGAACGCAAATTATAAAGATATTCCCATTCTATTTTTAACAGTAAAAACAGATCCGGAAAGTATCGTAAAAGGTTTTGAAAGCGGAGGAGTAGATTATATAACGAAACCATTCAATCCTTACGAGCTCCTTGCAAGGATCAAGACGCATTTGCGGTTAAAATCAATTCAAAAACAGTTTAAGGAAAACAACGCGAAACTTATTGAAGAAGTTTCTTTAAGACAAAAAGCTGAAAAACAGTTAAAAAATATGAATGTCGAGCTCGAGTATAAAGTAAAAGAAAGAACAAAGCAGATTTACAGGCTTGCGGGAATAATCGACCAGCTATATGAAAGTGTTATTATCACAAATAAAGACGGTGTAATTGAATATGTCAATAAAGCGTTTGAATCTGACTCAGGATTTAAATCTGATGAAGTTATCGGAGATATTCCCAGATTCCTAGAAAAAGGCATTTATTCTAAGGAATTCTACGAAGAAATCTGGTCAACGATCAGAAGCGGAAAAACATGGAGCGGCTCATTTTCTAATACTAAAAAAGACGGAACCCCGTACGATGAGGAGATCATGGTCGTACCTATAATTAATCACGGCAACGAACCTGACGGGTATTTCTCTCTCAAAAGAGATGTTTCCAGCCAGAAAAAACTGGAGAAACAGCTTATAAACGCTCAGAAAATGGAAGCGATCGGGACGCTGGCGGGAGGTATAGCTCACGACTTTAACAATATTTTAACTGCTATAATAGGATTTTCAGAAATAGTTAAATATGAGCTTGAACAAAAGAATTTCGACTGTCCAAGAATTAATGAAGTCTTAAGCGCATCGAACAGAGCTAAAGATCTTGTAAACCAGATACTTGTCTTAAGCCGCAGGAATGAAATTGAGAAAAAACCTGTGAGGGTTGATCTTGTAGTTAAAGAGGCCTTAAAGCTAATAAGAAGTTCCGTACCTGCCTCAATAGAAATAATTCAGAATATTGATGAAACTTTAGGTACTGTAAACGCAGATCCGAGCCAGATCCACCAGGTGGTGATGAATTTGTGTACGAATGCATATCAGGCTGCCGATAGAGAAAAAGGGAGGATAATAATAGGTCTTTCTCAGATCAAATTGAACGGAAGCGAAACTCCGGAGTCCGGACTCGGCCGGGGACTTTATCTTAAACTGACCGTAGAAGATAACGGGAAGGGAATAGACAGATCAATTGCAGATAAAATATTCGAACCGTATTTTACTACCAAAAGACCAGGAGAAGGTACCGGCCTCGGTCTCGCTGTAGTTAACGGGATAATTGCAGACATAAAGGGATCAGTTACCGTAAAAAGTGACGCAGGGAATACCGTATTTACGGTACTAATGCCTTATAATCCCCAGAAACATGAAACTGATAAATCTGAAAACGATATTAGAATTCCGAAAGGAAATGAAAAAGTAGTTTTTCTGGACGATGAAGCAAATGTCGCAGATATAGGGAAGATCATTCTTGAAAGCCTGGGGTATTCTGTAAAAAAAATGACCGATCCTGTTGAAGCGTTGAATTATATTAAAGCAGAAAAAAGTAAGATCGACATAGTAGTTGCAGATTACACTATGCCAAGTATGACAGGAATTGACCTGGCTGAAAAAGCCCTGGACATCGACCCGAAGATCCGTTTTGTGATTAGCTCCGGTATTAAAAGATTTTCAAACGAGGAGTTAAAAAGTTTTAAAAACATATACGGTTTTTTAAAGAAACCATTTACAAAGAAAGAACTGGGTACGTTAATAAGAAAAGCACTGGACGATAACAAATAAAAAGGATTTACAATGCCACTGGCGGAACGAATAAAAAAAGGAAATTTCATTATCTACAACAAGAACGTCTTCACAGTTCTTGAAAAGAAAATATATTTTTCCGATAACAAGTCAGAGTCGGTTGATATGCAGCTTTTCAATATTAACAGCGGCGAGACCTCAACATGCACTATGGAAGCTAATCAGGAAATAGAGAAGATCGATCTTGAGATGAAATCAATGAACCTGATCCAGAGATCCGAAGATTCACTCGTTTTTTCTGACGAAAAAAACGGTGAACAGCTTGAAATAAAAACTTCAATGTTAGGCCGCAAAGCATCTTTTCTAAGTGAAAAATCTTCTCTTGAAGTATTTTATTATAATGAAAGGATAATCTCGGTTGAACTTCCGCAGGTTGTCGTTTTTGAGATCGACGAAACGGAAGATATTGAAAAGGACAGTTCAAATCTTGATTATGTTAAAAGCGCCAGGCTGAGTAACGGGCAGACAATTAAAGTACCGGCTTTCATAAAAACAGGCGACAAGGTGCGGATACACAGCGAAACAGGCGAATATATTTCAAGAGATTAAAATTACGGATTATTATTTTTTAAAAAGGTAAATTTTCCGCTTTTCAAAACGATTGTTTTGTATATATTTCCACAAAACGTTAACTAAAAGGAAGAATTATGGAAAAACTGCTTTTACTCGGGGACGAAGCTCTGGCTCAGGGGGCCATTGATGCCGGAATGTCAGGTATGTATGCTTATCCCGGTACTCCATCAACCGAAATAATGGAATATGTTCAGAGGTCGAAATCTGCTAAAGAGAGAAATATTCATAGAAAATGGTCGGCAAATGAAAAAACAGCTGCTGAATCCGCACTCGGCATGTCTTATGCCGGAAAAAGATCTATGTGCGCAATGAAGCATGTAGGATTAAATGTCGCGGCTGACTGTTTTATGAATTCAGCTATAACAGGCGCCAACGGGGGGACTATAGTGGCAGTTGCGGACGACCCGTCAATGCATTCTTCCCAGAACGAACAGGATTCAAGAAATTACGGCAAATTCGCACTTATTCCCATGCTGGAACCGTCAAACCAACAGGAGTGCTACGATATGGCGTTTCACGCTTTTGATATAAGTGAAAAATATCAGGTTCCGATACTGTTAAGGCTTACAACAAGGTTATCACATTCCAGAAGCGGGGTTGCGGTCAAGCCTCTTATTAACGAGAATGAATTAAAATTACCTGAAGACAAAAGGCAGTTCGTTCTTTTACCTGCGATAGCCAGAAAAAGATATAAAATGCTGCTTGCCAACCAGGAAAAATTTGAGTACGAAAGCGAAGAGTCTCCATTTAATAAATATATTGACGGTAATGATAAAAAACTTGGTATTATAGCCTGCGGTATTTCCTATAATTATCTGATGGAAAACTATCCGGAAACAGGCTGTCCGCATCCGGTTCTTAAAATCAGCCAGTATCCGCTCCCAAGAAAGCAGGTGGAAAAACTTTCATCCGAATGCGAGAAAATACTTGTTCTCGAAGAAGGTTCTCCAATGATCGAGGAGATGCTTAAAGGATATCTCGGGAACTGTCTCAAAGTTTCAGGAAGGCTCGATGGAACGCTCCCGAGGGACGGCGAGTTAAATCCGAATCTGGTTCTAAAAGCCGTAAGCGGAATTTCTTTTCAAATTGAACCGGTTCCCGGGATCGTAGCGGCAAGACCTCCGAAATTCTGTAACGGCTGCGGTCATATTGATGCCTACAATGCACTTAATGAGGTAATGAAAGAATATGGAGAAGGACATGTTCTTGCAGATATAGGTTGTTACACCCTTGCCGCACTTCCTCCGTTCAACTCGATAAACTCCTGCGTTGATATGGGAGCTTCGATAACGATGGCGAAAGGAGCAGCAGATGCTGGATTATTCCCTACGATAGCCGTAATCGGCGATTCTACATTTACACATTCAGGCATGACAGGTCTTCTTGATGCGGTGATCGAGAACACGAACATCGTGGTGATGATACTTGACAATTCTACGACAGGAATGACGGGCGGTCAGGATTCTCATGCGGTTGACAGGCTTGTGTCGATCTGCGAAGGGCTCGGAGTTCATAAGGATCATATTATAAGGGTAATTCCGCTTAAAAAGAACCATGATGAAATGGTAAAAATAATCAGGCAGGAGATCGATTACAAAGGCGTTTCAGTCATAATACCTACCAGAGAATGCATGCAGACTCTAAAAAGAAAAACTAAAGCGAATAAATAAAGGAATAAAAATATGAAAAAAGATATTATTCTAAGCGGCGTAGGCGGACAGGGTATTTTATCGATAGCTACTGTTATAGGTTTTGCCGCGATCGACTCCGGTCTGTATATGAAGCAGGCTGAAGTTCACGGTATGAGCCAGAGAGGAGGGGATGTGCAGTCCCACCTAAGAATTTCATCAACTGAAATACATTCTGACCTTATCCCGTTCGGAGGAGCAGATATAATTCTTTCTATCGAACCGATGGAATCTTTAAGGTATCTTCCCTACCTTTCGAAAGAAGGCTGGGTTATAACAAACAGCACGCCATTTGACAACATTGCCAACTATCCTGACACAAATGCAGTAAAAGATGAGATAAAGAAAATAAAGAACCACATCCTTATAGATGCCGATGATATTGCAAAGAACATCGGCTCTCCGATGTCGATGAATATGGTAATGGTCGGCGCGGCATCGGATTTTCTTGAGATCGATTTTGAAAAACTCGAAAAAGGCATAAGATTTATATTTGGCGGTAAAGGTAATGAAGTAGTTAACAAAAACATTGAAGCTCTCATTGCCGGAAAAGAATTTTCAAAAAGATTCAGAAGCAGATAATGAAATTCTATAAGCTTCATGGAGCAGGTAACGATTTTATTTTTTTTGCAGGGATCAGATCTCTTAAAAAAGATAAAATTATCGAATTGTGCGACAGAAACTATGGGATAGGCGCTGACGGAATTATTCTTATAACTAAGTCGCGCAGTAATTTCGATTTTCTGATGAAATATTATAATCCAGATGGTTTCAAAGCCGATTTTTGTGCGAATGGAGCAAGGTGTGCCGTTCTGCTTGCTCATGAGCTGAATTATTTTAAAAAAGAAAAATGCCGTTTTAGGGCAGGCGACGGAGAGCACAGTGCCGAAATACTTTCCGATAGCAGGATCAAACTTCAAATGATAAAACCTGTGAGTTATGCAAAAGGGCTAAAGTTCGGAAAAGTGAAAGAGGAGTTTTTCTTTCTTAATACAGGTGTCGAACATACCACGGGGTATTTTAATGATATATCAAAGCTTGATATAAACAAATTGGGCAGAGAGATAAGGTATGATCCAAGATTTTCAAACGGAACTAATGTGAATTTTGTTCAGAGATCAGGGAAAAACATTCTAAAAATACGCACTTATGAAAGAGGCGTTGAAGGGGAGACCAGAGCCTGCGGGACAGGAATCACAGCGTCCGGTTATCTTGATATGATGATAACAAATGATTTCGGTATCAGAAAAATTATTACGAAAGACGGGATAGAAATGAAAGTTGCTCTTGAAAAAGGTAAACTCTTTCTTTCAGGCCCCGCAGAACTTGTTTTTGAAGGAGTAATTAAACTTTAAAATCTTTATGCAGAAAATTCACACTGATTTTTTGCCGTTTCATCTGATTTCGCTTGATAAAATTCATTCCGTCGATTATCTTTCGACCGTGTTTTGTTATTATGAAATAGAAATAGAATTAAGAATACGGGAATAGAAATGAGAAGTATTTTTAAACACATTATTTTACTTGCATTAGCGATTTCGGTTTACGCTCAACAGGCACCTGATTCGATTTCGGTCAGCGATCCCTCGGCGGATTCCGTAAAAGTAAGTGTTGAAGCCCCGCCAGCTGTTCTGTCAGAGGAGGAAAAACTCTGTAAAGAGGTTGCAGAGGATATCATCAAAATCTATGACAGCTGGAGTCCGGAAAGAGATTATAAAATACTTTATCCCAGGGTCAAAGGGTTTGTAGATGATTTCTTTGCTGATTACCCTGATTTCGGTATGGAAACAATTGTAAAAAATCAATTGTTTGAGTTATATAAAGAGAAGATTAACACAATTGATAATATAAATGAAGACTATCCAGATCTAATATCTAGCATGGAATCCGAATATCCAAGTATTAACATGAGTGAAGTAATCAATGATATTAAAAAGACTGGAAAACTCTCTGATATAGAAAAAAGATCTCTAGTTGCTTTTAATGGGATGAAAAACAATAAAATATTTGAGGAAGTTGCCAGATTTATTACAACGAAAGATTTCTACTGGGGTTATATAAGTGATGATCTGAATAGCAGTATAAACATAGCTGCTGACAAGCTGAAGAAATATACACTTTCCAGAAAAGATATTTTACTAGCTGATCATGAGAAATATGTCGAATCGTTACTTTCTGAATCAAGAAAACTTGACCGTCAGCTTGATTCTATAAAAACAATTTTGGACGAAAAAGTAATTGACGACCTGCTGGCTGATGAGAATTATAATAATGAAATGATGTCTATCGAGTTTAAAATAGATTCCGCAAAAACAAAACCGGAAGTTCAGGCTGTTTTAGAGCAGCTGTACAAAAATAAGGATCAGAGGATACTTGATTACATAGTCAGTAAGAAGAAAGAACTTATAGATAATAAACGGGCTGAAAAAATAACTGCAAAAGATCTTTGGGTAGAAGAAAAGAGACAAACGATATTTGATCTGTTAGAGCTTGAAAAAGCCCGTTTAAGCGAAATTGTTAGCGCTTATACGGTTCAGTTGGAAGAAGAAAGAAATATTGTAGCGTTTGACATTACTACACAGTTTATTAAACATGTCAAGGACTCAGATCCAAAAGTGGAAGAAGAATTCAAACTTCAGATAAAACACAAATTTTACAGCGGACTGGTTGGAGCATTCGGATCGGCGGTCATTTATAATGATTTACCAGTATTCAGAACTTTTAGATTTAATGTTCTAATAGGATCATTTTTATTCATGATGCTTTTTTTCTATATTTATGTTAAAGTGAAAAAAAACAGAGAGGAAATGTATATTCGCAGAATACCAGGTCTAGACGCTATAGATGACGCAGTCGGAAGGGCTACAGAGATGGGCAAGCCGATTATTTATGATTCAGGAATTGGAACCTATACAGATATCGAAACTATCGCCAGTATGCTGATATTACGAAGTGTCGCAAAAAAAGTGGCTGAATTCAAAGCCGAGATTTATGTCCCAACATGTGAACCCATTGTAATGCAGATTTCTGAGGAAATGGTAGCTTCTGGATTTCTTGATGCTGGCTATCCAGAGGATCATAAAAAAGAAAACGTATTTTATTTAGCTGCTGATCAGTTTGCATTCGCTGCCGGAATAGCAGGAATTCTTTCAAGAAAGAAACCCGCAGCAGCTTTCCATTTTGGATATTATATGGCGGAATCATTATTGATCTCTGAAGCAGGCTTTGCTGCAGGGGCAATTCAAGTGGCCGGTACAACTCAAGCTACTCAGCTTCCATTCTTCATAACAGCTTGTGATTACACGCTTATCGGTGAAGAGCTTTATGCGGCAGCTGCTTATATATCGAGAGATGCTCAAATAATGACAAACCTTAAATTATCTGATTATGCAAAAATTGTAATCGGATTTATATTTATTGTCGGGACAATAATTTTAACTATAAATTCTGAATGGACGTTTTTTCAAGATATTTTATACACAAGGTAAATACTAACTTAAGGATTCTGAACATGAAGAAAGAAATACCGATTTTAATAGGAGTTTTCGCTACAGTTGGCTGGTTTTTAGAATTCTTCTTTGCAGGGACTTTTTTTGAAAACTGGAAATTGTTTTTTACAAGGGGTTTCATGAGCGTTGCGGTTGTGGGATTACTTGTTGGCATTGTAAATGTTCTTTTGGTGAATTATTCAAAAATCAAATACAATAATGACAGATGGTATTCAATATACCAAATGAGCATTATTTTGTTAATGGTCGCATTTGCATCTTTAAGGGGTGTTTCACCTGGTACTCCTTTTGATGCCATGTACACATACGGTTTCATTCCACTTGACGCCACAGTTTTTTCCCTACTTGCTTTTTATGTTGCTTCAGCCTCTTATAGAGCTTTTAAAATTAAATCTGTGGAGTCCTCTTTTCTATTGGTTGCGGCAATATTAATTATGCTCAGTAAAATGCCGCTCGGTGAAGCGATGTGGGATAAAATACCTGTTATCGGAGAATGGATAATGGATGGGCCTACCAGTGCAGGCAAAAGAGCAATCATGTTCGGCGCGTATTTGGGCGGTCTAACTATGATGATCAGGATAGCTTTCGGGCTGGAAAAATCACATTTGTCAGATTAAATTAAAATCGGGATAAACCATGGAAAAAATTGTGTTATTTTTGAAAAGGATTGATAGGAGATGGATATTTCTTCTGATATTTTTATCTTGTATAATTCCTTTTTGGATACCTTCGCTTTTTAATCAGAAATTTTCAACTTCAAAAGAGACTCAAAGGGTATATGATATAGTCGATGGGCTCAAAGAAGGAGATGCTGTTTTTATTGATTGGGATTTTAATCCTACTCTCCAAGCGGAATTACTTCCTATGGCAGAACAGTTTATTAAACAGTGTTTCGATAAAAAAGTGAGAGTATTCATTTATTATCCCTTCATATCTGCAATTAGTTTAGGTGAGAACGCTTTAGTAAACATAAAAAAGGAAGAAAAATATTCATATATTGAAAACGGTGTAGATTTTATTCATCTCGGTTATCTGCCAATTTATACTGATATGATGCTTTTTTCAATGTATTCAGATTTTAAATCAACTTTTGGTAAAGAAGGTAAAATATTCAAGGGAATAAAAACTTTTAAAGATATCAGCTACCTGATGTCGTTTGCAGGTTCGAATTATCCGGAATCTTATATTCTTCTTCAAAGAAGATTCGGTTTTAAAATGGGGGTAGGTGTAACTGCAGTTTCAGGGCCAGATTTCGTCCCATATCTCCAGACTGGTCAGCTTGACGGCATGATTTTTGGGTTGAAAGGCGCAGCAGAATATGAAAACTTGAGGATCAGCCATGGAGCTCAAAAAAAACACAATATGAAAGCAAATGCAGGTATGGCATCTTTGACATTGTCTCATCTTATAATGTTCCTCTTTATCGGAATTGGGAATTTCATATATTTCTACGAAAAAAAATATAAAAAAAGCAACTAGGAGCTGATAAATGGATATTATTAATACTATGATTGATTCTACTATATTGAACCATACTTTTCAGATATGGATGTCTGTTTTGTTAACACTAATGATGTTGTCTTTTCTGTTTAGAGATAATCCCCTTTACAAACTTGGTGAAAATACATTTTTAGGTATTTCTCTTGGCTACGGATGGGTTCAGCTATGGAATATGTCTGTAGTTCCTTTTCTAATTAGACCTATTAAAGATGCATATCTTGATTTTCAACCTTATGATATCGTACTCATTTTATGGATTTTAATGGGTGGTACAATGTTTTTTAGATTTTCAAAGAATAAAGCATGGATCGCTAATTATTATTTCGCATTTCTTTTTGCCTATATTGCTGGCTATTTAATTCCTATTGAGGTTCAGAACCTTTTTGTTCAAGGTTCAAATATGATGAAACCATTATTTGAACAACCGTCATTTTTTGAAATATCAAAATGGTTTGTCATTATTTTTGGTACTTTCTCTGGATTGATGTATTTCTTTTATTCGAAACCTCAAAAGGGTCTGCTACGAATAACATCACGGATTGGTATCTTAGTTCTCATGACATATTTCGGAGCTGCATTTGGTGCTACTGTAATGGGTCGTATCGCTCTTTTTATTGGAAGGGCACAGGTGCTTGCAGAAAACAACCAGGCTTCTATAGTTATCGCAGTGCTTATAAGTATATTTTTATTTGTATATTTTAAGTTCATTTATAAAGAACCCGGTCTTGACGACGAGCAGATGCACTAAATAATTTGAGGGCGGAATTTCCGCCCTTTTCTTCACTCATCCCGTTTTGATACTATATATTCCGCAATTTCGTCCTGATTAACTTTAAAAAACAACGATTGTACTATTGATTTTGATATATAAACGAATTGGTAAAAAAGATTTATGAATTAAGTTGACAAAATACATGTATATAGCTAAATTATGCTCAGTGTAAATATTTTGGAGCGTATTGTTATGTATCACCGTTTAAGTGATGATGAATTCTGTGAAAACGTACATAGTATTTTGAAAGAGTCTATAAAGAGGGAAAATGATTTTCAGATTAAGTTTGAAAATCATTTCAATAACAGCTTTCCGATGATCAGGCAAAGATACAAGCGTGTAACAAAAAAAACGCTTAATAGAGCTTATGAAGAGCTTAGATTTGAATACGCTAAAGAAATGCTTAAAAACAATTGCTGTTTCGAAGTAATGTCTAATCTTGGTTTCAAGTATGAATCCAATTTTGCAAAATGGTTTAAAAAACACGCAAAAATGAATCCTTCCGAATACCATGCTTTGTATAAAGAAATCTAGTTGCAGTTAGAAATGGCGATTTGAATTGCTAAATGAAAATTGTAATACTGATTGATATCTCGAATTGATAAAACTCATCTGTAAATAATTTTGACAAAAGAATATGCTGAATGTAAATTGAGAATCGTTCAAATAAGGTATACTGCTGTTTTTGAAAGTTGTGAGAGTATAAAAAAGGAGTAGAAAGTTAATAAATGGAAAGTAAGATTAAACCGATTTTTTTATTTGCGGATAGCCAAATATTGTTTTGGCAAAAAAATAATGAATATTTTCTGCACGAAGTAAGGAAAAATATACTAAATATTGAACCAAAAGCAGCATATATTGGTGCCGCAAACAACAATGATCCGGAATATTATTCAATATTTGAAGCAGCGATGAATAATATCGGAATTATAAATTGTAAGATGATCTCCTTGTTGTTTGATAAAGAAGATAAAAAATACATTGAGGAAGCTGATCTGATCTTACTCGCAGGCGGCGATGTAGAAAAGGGTATGAGTTTTTTAAAGCATAAGGGAATGACGGAATTGATAGTTAAGCGATATATGGAAGGGGCTGTACTTATTGGTATTTCTGCAGGTGCAGTTCAGCTCGGCAGCTGCGGTTTTAAAGACGATGAGAATTCTGAATATCTGTTTAAGAGTAATTTGATAGAAACAATAAAGCTTATTCCGTTTGCGGTATCGGTTCATTGCGAAAATGATAACTGGAGAGAATTAAAGGTAATTATTAATTTATCTGAGGGTAGAGAGCGTGGTATTGGTATTCCCAGCGGTGCAGGGATGATATATCATTCCGATCATACAGTGGAACCTATCAGGCACACTTTATATGAATTCATTGCAAAGGATAAGGAAATAAAAGAATCAATGATTATCCCGGGCTTATTACCAAATGATAAAGATGTAGAAAATGTGGAGTATGTTGAAATATTAGATCAGATCGATCAAGAATCTGATCAGACAGCTTATGCTGAATTAAATAAAAAACTGAAAATTTAAATAAAAATTTAGCAGGAGGAAAAAATGGCAGAAAAAGAATTGAATGAGCTTGTTGTAAGATTAATGAAAAAGCAGAAAGTTGAAGCTTCAAGACCTCAGAAGACCTGGCAAGATCTAAAAGAGTGTATTGATAGGAACTATGTCCATATTATGTTCCCCACAGGTACAGAATTAGGAGTACAACTTTACAGGCCTGATTGTGATTTTACTAAAGCTGATTTTACTAACGGTAAAGGTACTGTTCATCTTGAAGGTGGTTTGAATCTGAATTATGATAATGTCCGCTGTATTGCGGATATTGAATTGGAAACATGTGAAGGTTTCGGATACCTCAAGCCTGTAAGCGAAGAAGAGTACAAGCACATAATGAATAAAAAAGATTAGCATATAGAAGGAGAAAAAGTATGTATGTACCGGAAATTATCGAGGTCAAAGAACATCTGGAAAAGCTGAAAACAGAGAAAAAGTTGGTTTCAGAATGGGAATTACCTTATGAGGGGATATTAACAAGAAGAAGTGCTGCCATTTTTTTCTTTACACCTGCCGATGAATCTTTAATGGAAGAAATAACAAAAGAGCTGGGAGTATATCCCGGATTTGATTTTCGTGAGAATACTGAGAAAAGATTATCACCGCTGAAGTATAGAGTTACTTTTGATAAAGGTTTTGTTCTGGGTCGCGGCTATATCGGAGAAGAAGAAGCTCAGAAAGACCATAACTATCAAAGAGTGTAAAATTTTCAAGTAATTTGATCTGCTTTTATCAGATATGTTGTCTATTAAAGAAAGTTTAGTTGGAGTTAATAAGCTGAGTATGAGATTGTGAAAGCTGTAGAGATATTATATTTTATCGTAGATGATTATGAAGCTATGTATGGTCAGTTAATTTCTAAGAAAAAAGAAATTTTGACTACATCTGAGATTGTTAGGTTCGATAAATATCGCTTACAAAAAGATCAAATAAATTTTTTGCTGGGCAGATATTTAGCAAGGAAAAAGAATAATCTTCCAAACGATGATTTTTTATATAACGAATTTAATAAACCTTATTCCCTGAATTGTGGGGATTTTAATATCTCACACACTGATAATATGGTTGCTGTTGTTTTTTCTGAACAATTTGACGTCGGAATAGATGTTGAGGTTTTAAAGCCTATTCAAGTAGATGACTTAGTAAATTACTTTGCTTCATTTCACGAAAAGGAACAGATAATTAATAAATCAGGATATTCACAGTTAAGCGAGTTCTATAGAATTTGGACAACTAAAGAAGCCATTTTAAAGGCCGACGGGACAGGACTGATAGACAGATTACCTGAGTTAAGCATTGATGAAATAATAAATAGAAACAAAAGCTCGTATTATGGAAAGATAATAAATAATAATTGGTATCTGTCCTGCTTTGTGAAAGCTGAAGCGAAAGAAAAAATCATATTTAATGTTAAAGAATTAGGTAATTCTTTTTTTGATTTGGCGGGAGGATGTGCTTAAATGAAAAAAATTGTTCAACATTTAAAGAGATCGCAGACTCAAAACCAGCTGATTATGTTCCCTTTCGCAGGAGGTCATGGCAGATCTTATCTTGATTTTATTAAAGATATAAAGCAGGATGTAGATATTATCGGCGTAAATCCCGTCGGACATTTGTTCAGTAACGAGGAACCTCTGGAAAGTATTGACAGCATGGTTTCTTTATATGCATCTGAGCTTGAACCGATACTTAAAGAAAATGTTGTAGTTTACGGTCACAGTATGGGCGGTTGTATTTCTTATGAATTTTGCAAAAAAGTAAAAAGCAAAAAGATCAAATCTGTTATTTTAACAGGATCACACCCGCCGCATTCAGGATTAGATGACGATGAAGAAGACAGCATTCATTCGTCAATGAATAATGAGGAAATTTTAAGCAAATGTATTAAGTACGGCGGATTTAAGGAAGAGCTAAGAAATGAATCAGAATTTTGTGAAATGTTTTGCAGAATTATGAAAGCGGATTTGAGAGCTTTAGAAAATTATGTTGTCGAGCACGAAGTAGAATTTGTTGACATACCCGCATATTTGTTTTTCGGAACTGAAGAAAAACTTGATTTTCAAGAAGCACAAGAATGGGATCGTTATTTTCAACTTAAAGATGTAAAAGAATACCCGGGAAATCATTTTTTTATTTTTGACCAAGAAAATAAAAAAGAAATTTGCAGATTCATTGATCAATGTTTTACAAAAACAGGAAAAATTGTTGAATAATTTTATCAATTTTACGCATCCTCAAAAAAGAATCCTATTTTCAGAAATGCTGTTTCCTGATTTTGAAATGTCCAATGTCGGTTATTTAGTAAAAATCAAACATTCTCTAGATTTGCTGAAAATGCAAAAATCTATAAATTGTGTTATAGAAAAAAACTCTGGAGCCAGGCTTCAGTTAAGGCGAGTTAAAGAAGGTATTGAACAATTTGTAGCAGATTATATCCCTTTTGAAATTGATTTCAAAGATTTCACAAAGTTTGAGTGCGCTCAAACTTATGAATATTTTAAAAAAATCCACGAAAAGAAATTTGAATTATACAATTCTCCTTTATTCTATTTTTCAATCGTCAAGTATTCGGATAAGGAATGCGGATTCTATATAAAATCGCACCATTTAGTAGCTGATGGTCAAACTGCCGAGCTGTCTATTAATCAAATAGTTTCTAACTACTTAAATCTGCCTTACGAAGAAAATCACTTTAAAGCAGAATACTTAGATTATATTAATATCGAAAAAGAATATCAACAATCGACGCGTTTTAATAATGATAAGAATTACTGGTTAAATAAATATGAGACTATTCCCGAAGAAGTAAAACTATCTTCTTTGAACATAAAAAACAATACTTTAGCGGTTAACAGGAAATACTTTGTATTACCTGCTGATCTGACTGCTAAAATAGTTGAATATCAAAACGACAACAAAGTATCCTTATTTACTATTTTTCTAGAAATACTGTCTATTTATATCTATAAATTTACAAAGAATAGTGATTTTACAGTAGCAATCCCTACTCATAGCCGTAACGGGAGTAAATTTAGAAATTGTATAGGTATGTTTGTTTCTACTATGCCTTTTAGAGTTAAAATAAATCCGGTTTGGAATCTTGATGAATTGAGATTTAGTATAAAAAATGATTTATCAAATGATTTCAGGCATCAAAAATATCCTTTTGATCTTTTTGTCAGCGATTTGCGAAGTAAAAATTCTCACATAATTAATTTTTTAAATTGTCAATTGATCGAGGTTCCGGAGCTTACAAATCAGGAAGCGGAAGTTTTATATCATTTTTCGGCTAAGCAGAGTCCAACAGAATTGGCAATTTTTATTAATTTACGAAACAAATTAAAAAACGGTATTTTAGAAATAGCTATTGATTATCAGCAGGATCTTTTTGATGAAATTGAGATAGATTATCTTTATGAAAGATTTCTGTGCCTCTTTGAGGTATATTTAAAAAATAGAAGTCTAACAATTTCAGATATAAAGATACTCACAAATAATGAAAAGAATGTAATATTGAGAGAATTCAATAATTCTGATCAAAATGAAATTACTTATAATAGTGTTATTGATATTTTTGAAAGAATTGTTAAAGAAAAGAAGAGTAATACAGCCGTAGAATATAAAAACAAGAAGATCACTTTCAAAGACTTAGACAGAAAAGCGAATTGTATCGCTATGAAGATAGTCAGTCACCTCCCTGAAAATGAGAGTAAAGTAATCGGTGTAATGCTTGATAATTCTATAGAGACAATTATAGGAATTCTAGCAATTTTGAAATCAGGATGTGCGTATGTTCCAATTGATCCAAAATATCCCGAAGAGAGAAAAGAATATATTTTAAACGATTGTGGAATACAAATTATTTTAACAAATACTCTTTTTATTAACAAATTGAAGAATGATTATTTAATGATCAACTTGGAGGAAGAAGAATTATATTCAGGCAAAAGCGTTTTTACTTGTAAGAAGGTTCATCAGAAGGATACCGCATATATAATTTACACATCAGGTTCAACGGGTAAGCCTAAAGGTGTAGAAATTTCGCACAAAAACCTGCTTAATTATTTAGGCGGGGGATTATCATATTATGCGCTTTCCGAGCCATTTGTTTTTCCTTTTTACTCTTCGATTTCTTTTGATTTAACGGTTACATCTATATTCTTACCTCTATTATCAGGAGGTAAAATTATAGTTTACCAAGAAGATGACTTTGAAATTGCTTTTGAAAACATTTTTAAGGAAAATAAAGTTAATTCAATTAAACTTACGCCATCACATCTGAAGATTCTAAAGGATATGAATTATTCGAGCGATAATATTAAACAGTTTATTGTCGGCGGTGAAGATCTGAAGGCTGAATTAGCCGGCTCAATATTTGACAAATTCAACAAAGATGTTAAAATGTATAATGAGTATGGACCGACGGAAGCTACGGTAGGATGTGCAATCTATCAGTTTAATCCTGAATATGATAAATCAGGTTCTTTATCAATCGGGAAACCTATTACAAACACTCAGATACTAATCATAGATGAGAAAAACCGAATGCTCCCGATAGGAGCTGTAGGTGAAATTTGCATTAGCGGTGAAAGCGTAGCCAAAGGTTATTATAAAAATGTCGAAAAGACATCTCAGAAGTTCTTAAGAAATCCTTATGATATAAAACAAAGAATGTATAGAAGCGGAGACTTAGGAAGGTGGCGTTTTAACGGTCAGCTGGAATATCTGGGCAGGATCGATAACCAGGTTAAAATAAGAGGTTTTCGTATTGAGCTTGATGAAATCAGCAGTGCCATAAAAAATTACTCTGAAATTATTGATGCTATAGCTGTATGCAGAGATTTTCAAAATAATGAAAAGGGAATATTTGCGTATTTTGTTTCTGATGCAGAAATTGATATTATTGAGTTAAATAAATATTTAAGAAACTTGTTACCCTACTATATGATCCCTGTCAGTTATCAGCAGATCGAAAGAATACCTTTAACAATAAACGGAAAGATAGACGAAGGGAAATTGCCCGTTTTTAAAGGTACTGACATACAAAAACGAAAAATAGATAAACCGGCAGATGCATTGGAAGAAGCAATGCTTACTGCATGGCGGGAAGGTCTAAACACTCAGAATGTAAGTCTTGATGATAACTATTTTGAGCTGGGCGGGGATTCAATTAAGGCCATTCAAATAGTTTCTTGTTTGAGAAATGCGGGTTATAAACTTAAGGTTAGAGATATTCTCTCCCACATTACTATTTACGAAATTAAAAAATATGTGGAAATAATCAATCAGCAGCAATATGATCTTACTCCTAAAAAAGGGTTCAGAGATCTGTTGCCTATCGAAAACTGGTTCTTTAACAATAATTTAGAGAATAAAAATTATTATAATCAGGTTGTTTTGCTTTCGTTTAAGGAAAGAATTGATATAGCCATTCTTCAAAAAACTATTCATGAACTAATACGCCATCACGACGGGTTGAGACAAAATTACGATCAGTCTCAAAATAAAATGTTTTATAACGAAAAGCATTTGAGCGAAGAAATTGAAATTGAAAATAAAGAATTGAAATTTATAGATTCCGAGGATAAAGACACTAAGCTTAAAGAGATTATTAACGATTACTCTGATCAATTTAATATAGATGAAAGCCTGTTATTGAAAGCAGTTGTGATTAAGGATAATGCGATCGAGCAGGATTATTTATTGCTAATAGCTCACCATTTGATAATGGACGGAGTATCTTGGAGAATATTATTACAAGATCTGTATAAGGTGTTCAGGCACTATCAGGAAAAAACATCTGCATATCCTTGGATTACTAAAACATCATCTCTTATAGAGTGTGCAGAGGCTGTAGCAAAAGTAAAAAATGATGAAAATATTTACGAACCTGATCAATGCCTGCAAGAATCTGATGAAGCAAAGAGTTATTTAGATTTCGAATTAGAAACTAAAGATATGAGCGTAAGAAGCTCAGGAAAGGTAAGTATCTCAATTTCTGAAGAGAAAACAAAATATTTTATTGATAATCTTTTTTCGATACATAGCCTGAAAATAACGCATGTAATAATATTAGCGTTATTTAAATCATATATGATGGTTCTTAATAAAAATAGAATGCTTCTTGAAATAGAAGGACACGGCAGAGATCTTACCAATTTAGATGTATCTCAAACCATCGGATGGTTTACAACGATCTATCCGGTAGAAATAAATCCGGAATGCGAAACGACAGATAAACAAATCAGCTATATGAAAAAGGTGTTGAATAAGGCAGACAGTCAAAATATAAACCTTGGAGTTCAATATCTTTCAGGCATAAACAAAAAATCAGAAAAATCCGTAATAAGATTTAATTATCTGGGAGAGTTCAATAAAGAAGCCGAGAATTCGTTATTCGGATATGAAGAAGAGTATTCAGGGCTGTATTCTGATTTTGAAAACAGCCTGACAGCAATTTTAGAAGTTGATTGCTTAATAGTAAATTCCAAACTTATTATCAATTTAATATATCCTGATAAAGAAAAAAACTTCAATAAAGTAAACCAGTTGTTGAAATGTCTTGATGATGAGTTAAATAATATTTACGCGCATCTGGTCAGTACAAATAATCAGTATTTAATCGGATCTGATTTTGATACACTAGATTTAAGTGATGATGAGTTGGAAGCGATTTTTAATGAGTGATAATAAACAAAGCAAAAGGCAGTGATTATGAAAAAGGAAACAAAAAGCAACAAATCAAAAATTGAAAAGCATGTATTCCAGACGGAAACAAAAGAGTTGTTAAATTTAATGATCCATTCTCTTTATACGCATAAGGAGATATTTTTAAGAGAGCTGATCTCGAATGCCTCCGATGCACTTGACAAGCTTAAGATTCAATCTCTAATGAATAAAGAGCTGCTCGAAGAGGATATGGATTTTAAAATTACTGTCAATATTGATAAATCAAATAAAACACTGACAATTTCGGATAACGGTATCGGGATGTCGTATGATGAAGTAATTGATAATATCGGAACAATAGCAAAATCAGGATCAAAGCTTTTTATCGAGAAATTCAAAGAATTAAAAGACTCAGAAAATATTGATCTGATCGGGCAATTCGGGGTGGGCTTTTATTCCTCTTTCATGGTTGCCGAGAGAGTAACTTTAATCACAAGACAGGCAGGCGAGAAAACAGGAACAAAATGGGAATCAACGGCAGACGGTACTTTTACAACAGAAAAAGTAGAAAAAACCGGTAGGGGCACTGAAGTTATATTACATCTGAAAGAGGAGTTTCAAAAAGATGAAAACTCAGAAGAGGATTTCTTAAATCAATACAAAATTGAGACTTTGGTAAAAAAATATTCTGATTTTGTGAGATATCCCATATTAATGGATTTTTACAGGGAAGAACACCCGAGAGACAATGAAGGGAATTATATTGAAGGGGCGGAATCTCATACAGTTATAGAAACCAAACAAATAAATTCGATGATCCCGCTTTGGGAGCGCGATGTTAAAGATATTTCATCTGAAGAATATCATCAATTTTACAAAAATCATTATCATGACTGGAATGATTGCGCAGATATAATTCACTCAAAAGCAGAAGGGCAATTACAATATACTGCATTATTATTCATACCTTCAAAAGCGCCTTCTAATCTTTATGATAAAGAATTCTCAGAAGGGATCCAATTGTATTCAAACCATGTGTTCGTGATGAAAGACTGTAGAGCTTTACTGTCTGATCATTTCAGGTTCGTAAGAGGATTGGTGGATTCAATAGATTTCTCTTTAAATGTATCGAGAGAGATATTGCAGCATGATAATCAGCTAAAGGTTATAGGTAAACATCTCGAGAAAAAAGTGCTTGATTCGCTTAAAAGTCTTTTAGCCGACAAGCGGGATAAATACGAAGAGATGTGGAAAGAGTACGGAAAAGCGATCAAGGGCGGAATTTACATGAAGAGAGAAAATGTAGATAAATTAAAAGACCTGATCATGTTCAGCTCATCAAAAGTAGGCAGTAATAAACTGTCAACTCTAAAAGAATATACCGACAGAATGGTAGCCGGTCAAACTGAAGTCTATTATGCCACCGGTAAAGATATAAGTGTGATAGAAAGAATGCCTCAATTAGAAGTATTTAAAGATAACGATATCGAGATTTTATATTTTACCGATAAGATCGATGATTTTTTAACTCAGAATATGAGTGAATATGAAGGCAAAAAATTAAAATCTATTAGCAGAGAAGATCTGAATTTAGACACAATAATTAAAAATAAAGCAGCAGAACAGGCTGAAGTGACAGAAGATAAAAGAGACGAAGCATCAGACCACAAAGAGTTATTAAAAAAAATAAAAGATATCCTTGGCAACAAAGTTAAAGATGTAAAAATAAGTAAAAGGCTGAAATCAAGTCCTGTATGTCTTGTTTCTTCCGGTTCGGGCAATACTTTTAATATGGAAATGTTACTCAAGGGTATAAATAGACCAGCTATGCAGACAAGCAGGATATTAGAAATAAATGCAGATCATGCACTCTTTGAGGCAATAAAAAGAGTATTTGAAAAGGATAAAGACTCAGAAGACATGAAGAATTATAGCGAAATCATTTACAATCAGGCTTTGCTGATCGAAGGATTAGAAATTGAAAACCCGGCAGATTTTGTAGAGAAGTTGAGTAAGGTGATGGTGAAGCTAGAAATTTAAAGAATAAGGAGAAATGGAAATGAAAAGTTCGATAATAGTAATTTCAGCATTACTAAGCTTGATGCTGATGATGAGCTGCACAAAGGAACAAACCTGCACAGTCACAGAAAAAGATGGCGTTAAAACTTACTGGAACAAGAATATACTGTCTGTAGAAAAGCTGGATTTCAACCCAGTGAAAAGATTCACTCTCAATGCTGATCAAAATGATGTGAATTACATTTCATATTTTGACATTGACTATGCTGGAGTTGACAGTGAACAGAATATTTATATTGCTGATGGAGGACATTCCCCAAAGGTTAATAAGTATGATAAAGACGGGAATTTTATTACTCGGTTTGTTCGACATGGTTCTGGCCCTGGTGAGGTAGATAAAATAGCTTACCTTTGCGTAAAAAATGATACAATCTATATTGGTGATGGGGGTACTCAGTCCGTTTCTTTGTTCAATACTTCTGGAGAATTTTTAAATAAAACTAGACCTGTAGGTTATCGTTTTCAAGTAAAACCGTTGGGAAAGAATAAATTCTTATGTGCATACTTTAGCGCAGAAGAAATTGACGGTAAACTATTTTTAACAAAAGAATTAACTATTCTTAATAATTCTTTCGAAACTATAAAAGCACTGAATAGTTTGAAATTTTTTCAGGAAGATGCCAGCATCCCCGATCAGTGGGATTATGTTTCTACAACGGTAGATAAAATTTATGTTGGTGTTAATGATAAAATGTTTTATAAAATTAATGTTTTCGATCATAACGGAAATTTGATTGAAGAAATTCACAAGAATTATGCCGCAATAAATTTTTCTGACGAAGAGTATGATCGAATGACTAAATATTTAAAGAAATCTGGTCAACCAAGTGTTAAAAGGAATTTGATGAACAAAAAACGAGCAGTCGCCGGTGTATATATGGATAAAAACGGCAATCTCATTGTTCATCCAGCTGTGGATACGACAAAAGGTAATACCGACGGAATGGTTCTGGATTTTTTCAAGGATAATACTTACTTGAATTCATACATGTTGAAAACAGAAAAACCATACTATCAGTGCGATTACGATGTATTTCTCAGTTTTAACAACGATAAGATGTTTAAATTTGATTCTGAAAAGAATGTAATCGAAGTTTATGAATATTAATTGTAGTGGTTTCTAGATGAGAGATAATATCAATTAGTAATGAAATTTTAGGTAGATAGGTAGAATTGAATAATAAAATTAGTAAAAATGATATTGAAAATGTATTCGCATTAAGTCCGTTACAGGAAGGAATGCTTTTCCATTATCTTGCGAATAAGGGAGCAGGCAATAATCTATATTTCGAACAATTAACCTTAGGTATTTCAGGTAGTTTAAATACCGATTATTTCAAAAAAGCTTGGAATTTTGTAATTGAGCAAAACTCAATACTTAGAACCGTATTTAAATGGGAAAATGTGAAGCAACCAGTGCAAATTATACTAAAAAGACATGAAATTGACTTTGAATATTATGATGTAAACAATAATTTATCTAGTTTATCTAAAATCAAACAAGATGATCTTGAAAAAGGGTTTAATCTTGAAAAAGTTCCTTTCAGAGTTTCATTATGTAAAATAGAGAAAAATAATTATGAAATAATTCTTAGCTATCATCACATTATATTAGATGGCTGGAGTACTGGTATTATTTTAAAGGAATTCTGTGAATTTTATTACGCTTTGTTACATCATAAACAAATTGAATTCAAACCTAAAGCAAATTATTATGAATACATCAAATATTTAAAAAGTCAAAATAATGAAAGAATAGTTAAATATTGGCAAGAATATTTAAATGATGCCAAAGAATGTAACTTTACAATAAGAAAACCTCTAGTTAATGATTTAACTGACGAGCCAGTTAAATATTGTTCTAAAAAGTTAGTTATAGATAAAATCGAAGATTTAAATTTAATTTCTTCAAATCTCAAAATAACTAATGCAGCTATTATTTATTCCGCTTGGGCTTTGTTGATCAGTTTGTACAATAACTCTGATGATGTAGTTTTTGGAACAACAGTATCCGGTCGAAATGCTAATATAAAAGATGTTAACAACTCTGTAGGTCTTTTTATAAATACAATACCTTTATATTCGAAAATTGATCGTAAGCAAAGAATATCGGATTATTTGAAAGCAATAAATGAAAATCTGAATGAAAGAGAAAGTTTTGAACTTATTTCATTAGCGGATATATTATCTCAAGGGAATAAAAGAAATTTATTTGATTCAATTGTGGTGATAGAAAACTATCCATTAGACAGAAGGCTATTTAAGATATATAACGTGTTCAGCGTTGATTATGTAGATATCGATGCTTCAACAAATTATCAATTAACTTTAGGTGTTGAATTATCCGATAGAGTTGTACTTAAGTTTACCTATAATTGTAATGTGTTTGATAAAGATGTTATAGAAAGGTTATGTTTACACTTTGAAAAAATATTTTTCTTTATTACTCTGAATACGCAGCTACTTATAGAAGAGATAGAAATAATCACAAACTCAGAAAAACACAAACTTTTATATGAATTCAACGACACATATGCAGGCTATCCGAAAGATTGTGCAATACATGAGTTGTTCGAAGAACAGGTAGAGAGAAAACCGAGTAATATTGCATTAGTATTTGAGAATCAGCAGCTGTCATATCTTGAACTGAATAATAAATCGAACCAATTAGCAAGAATACTGAGAGATAAAGGTGTCAAGCCTGAGAGTGTAGTAGGGATAATGGTTGAGCGCTCATTAGAGATGATTATCGGGATACTGGGGATATTGAAGGCGGGTGGGGTATATTTACCGATAGATCCTGACTATCCTGAAGAGAGAAAGCTATTTATGCTTGAGGATAGTAGGGCGGAGGTATTACTGACAAACCGTTCTGCTAACAGGGGATTTGGATATAGCAGAGAAGTGTTATTACTTGATGTAGATAATGCATACTCTGATAACGTCAGTAATTTGCCTAAAATAAACCATTCAACAGATCTTGTATATGTTATCTATACATCCGGTACGACAGGTAAATCTAAAGGTGTTTTGATTACGCATATGAGTATTATGAACTATATTTACTCAATATTTAAAGAATTTGAATTTTCTAGTTGCGTAAATTTTGGAACAGTATCAACAATATGCGCGGATTTAGGTAATACAATAATATTTCCTCCTTTATGTTTTGGAAAAACGGTTCATGTAATCTCATCCGAAGTAATGATGAACCCTAATAAAATGTCTGAATATGTTTGTACTAAGAATATAGATTGTATGAAATTAGTCCCTTCACATTTTGTAGCGCTATTAGAATGTTCAACACCGCAAAATATTTTACCTCGCAAAGAAATAATTTTTGGCGGGGAACCATTAACCATTAAGCAAGTTAAGAAAATAATTAAATATAAATTGCCATTTAGTATTTATAATCATTACGGTCCGACAGAATCAACAATAGGAGTTAGTACATATGATTGTCAATACATAGATTATGAAAAAAGTAATGTAAACAATATACCGATAGGCAAGCCGATATCGAATACACAGCTTTACATAGTAAACAGGTTCAGTAAAGTTCAGCCAATAGGTATATCAGGCGAGTTGTTAATAGGTGGAGTGGGATTAGCGCGAGGTTATTTAAATCGACCGGATTTAACCGTAGAGAAGTTTATTTATTGGGAACCTGAGGCTGGGAGAGTCTATAATGAATACGCTAAACCTGAAACTGCGGTACGAGTTTACCGAACCGGAGACCTATGCAGGTGGTTACCAGACGGGAATATACAGTTTTTAGGCAGGATAGACCAACAGGTAAAGATCAGGGGATTCAGGATAGAATTGAGAGAGATAGAGAGTCAGTTATTGAATATAGAAAATATTAAAGAAGCAGTAGTAATAGCGAAAGATGATAAAGAAGGACAGAAGTATCTGGTAGCCTACATTGTATCGGAAGAGGAGCTTGAGATATCTGGGTTACGAAGCGAACTATCTAAGACACTACCGGATTACATGGTACCGTCATACTTTGTAAGATTAGATAAGATACCGTTGACGAGTAATGGTAAGATAGATAGGCGATCATTGCCTGATCCTGTGATAGAGGTGAAAGATTATGCAGCTCCGAGGAATGAGGTTGAGAAGAAATTAATAGAGATATGGTCAGAGGTATTAGGACTAGAGAAAGAGAAGATAAGTGTAGATGCGAATTTCTTCGAGTTGGGCGGGCATTCGTTAAAAGCAACTATCTTGATGTCGAAAATACATAAAGTATTTGATGTTAAAATATCGTTATCAGAGATATTTAGAACACCGACAATAGGCAGTATAGGTGAGGTAATCAAAGAAAGCAAAGAAGATAATTACGCATCAATAGAGCCATCTCCAATTAAGGATAATTACGCTTTATCCTCAGCGCAGGAGCGATTATACATACTTCAGCAAATGGATTTAAGCAGTACAGCATACAACATGCC